>Ga0257124_1001033_pt1 | contig 23352 bp, 20 predicted proteins | sample SI106_150metaG_FD_190154 | JGI IMG/M metagenome (GOLD analysis project Ga0257124, IMG submission 190154) | Marine microbial communities from Saanich Inlet, British Columbia, Canada - SI106_150 | ecosystem: Environmental > Aquatic > Marine > Inlet | place: Canada: British Columbia | collected...
ACACAAAGCATAGGCGCTGTGATAAAGTAAAAGAATATATTGTTTTGAAAAATAACAGTATGATGCTGTACCAAAATGCATTTGAGCCAGACCTTTTTTCCTTAAATGCCAAATGCGTGAAGACAGTGGGTCCTCAAACATTTTCATGAAATGCAATCTAATTTGCTTATACATTTTTTTATTCCTGACGGATAAACTATTGCTATGACTACGGTATGTCATTAGAGGAGAATCTACATAATCTACTTTGTAGCAGGATGCTACCCTTCGATAAAGATCCCAACCCGTTGACTCTTCAAGCTCTTCATCAAAATTACCAACGACCTCAATACATTCCCTCCTGATGATAACATTACTTTCACCACCATCAACTATTGCTACTCCACCAGCAGTCGCAAAAAAGGGAAGTACATCTCCACGATATTTAGCTTTCTTCACTTTAATTCGGTTCAGTTTTTCATCCGATATCCAGTAACTTGAATATACAAGTCCTATCTCCTGATTATCGAACAGTCCAACTTGTTCTTCAAGTTTGTTCGGCATCCAAACATCATCTGCATCAAGGAAGGCTATTAAGTCGCCTTTGCTTTCTTTAAGCCCGCGATTCCTGGAACCTGCCTGACCTCTATTTTCTTGAAAAACTACCTTTAGCTGTAGAGCATACTTTTTCCCATATCCCTCTAAGACCAATCTTGAATTGTCCGTTGATCCATTGTCAACAACAATCAGTTCAAAACTTTTATATGACTGTGCCATGACGCTCTCAATGGCATCACCAACATAATTGGCATAATTATAATTAGGAATTATGACACTTACAAAATGATCTTCAGTCACGTATATATGTCCTATGGTCTTTAATCAACTTAATTGTTGTAGATGTTCTACCGTATCAACAGAAAACCATTTATCAGGTAAAACAGATGAAACCCAAAGCCGGTTCTGTTCAATCAGCTGACCCCAGACATTATAAAAGTCCCCAGCATTTTTTGTTATTTTCTTAACTTGAAACGGGTTGATTATCTGAATACCAGAACAATAAGTGGGAGCGGGCTCATTGCGATCAAGCTTATAGACCCTAAAATTATCATGAAAAATATAATCTCCATTCAAGCCTGGAGCAGGCTTTACGCCAATAAGCATGCATGGTGGTCGACTCTGTTCATTGTAATCTTTTTCCAATAATTCAAAATCCAGTTCGGCAATGTTATCACAGGTCATTATATAAACAGGCTCGTCTACATAGGAGAGCAACGTATTGTGTATCCACCAGGAATTTGACTGCCCTGCGGTATGAATCACGGAAGTCACATTTGAAGCAATAACATGCTCCGCCAGTACCGGACCTTTATAGCCAACAGTTACATGGATGTTTGGGATAAATTTAGAAAGTTTATTGATTTGATTGGCAATCAGCGTTGATCCATTGTGGGGTGCCATTGGTTTAGGCACCTTTTCTGTGAGAGGCATCATACGTTGACCACGTCCTGCTGCCATAATCAAACAGTGCTGAATTTTACCCATTTTTTGTCTTAATCCTCTGTTGGTGTATTCATTAATATGGATTTTATTTCATCGTCCGTCAGCCGTTCTGCGTTATCAGATGAAATGACTGCCTTTAAAGGGTTTTCAACTTTACTGTTAAATGAAATCAGGTAATGTTTGATATTTTTGTATATAACTTCTCTCGTGTATTCTAACTCCAATTCACCAATCAAACATTCATAGAGTCTGTCACCGGGCCTGCCTTCCATCGTTTCCCATTTCCCACCAATTTCCTTTACCCAAACATCTAGAATATTACGGATGAGTGACGATTTCATATTACGAGACAGTATCTTACCCCTTATGTCATTCAAATTTTCCATTGCAGTTAAAATTAGTTGCACCGCGTCGTCTACAGTGAAGAAGAAACGGGTCATGTCCGGACCGGTAGAACGTAGCATTCCGTTAACCTCATACATCTTCTTCCAAATAGGCAAGACAGAACCAGTTGACCAAGCGACATTACCATAGCGTACGCAGGCAAAACTAGTGTCTGTTTTTGCATCGAGTGAACAAAAAATTCTTTCCATTGTTGCCTTGGACATGCCGTATATATTGCGAATCGGTGGTGCGGCCTTATCGGTGGATATACCAATAACCGATTTCACACCTTTATCAATTGCTACCCGAGCTACATTCTGGGATCCCAGAACATTTACATCAATGCATTCCATAGGCATCACTTCTGATAAATCCACAAACTTTGTAGCGGCAGCATGAATAATTAGATCCGGGTTCACTTCAGCAACGCAGTCACGCACCGACTCGATATTGCTCACATCCATAGGCATGACCTCACAACCAGTGACCGATTTTGCTTTAAAATTCTGTTTATTGTTCCGCCCGGTTAACACCACTTCAGCTTTCTCGTTAAGGGCAATGGCCAGATGCTTTCCAAGAAAACCCGTTCCGCCGGTAATTAAAACTCTTTCGTATTTGCTCACACTTATTTCCCTTCCCCACCTACTAGGTTATTGTTAGCTATAAAATATTTTTTATAATATACAGGTCTCAAATCTATTCCAATCATCACCCACCAAAGTAGTTATTGATCAAAGATCAGATGCATTTCTAAATATGGAAAACTTGCTGAACGAGGTGCCATCCTCACGAACAAGTCACGTCTGGGGATTTGATAATAATGAATGGGCAATATATCAAAATGATTCAATGAATGAGAGTTACATAAACAACACGGTACAAACACTGATATAAAAAAACATATTGAAAAGATTTAAATACTGAAGGCATCAGACTACACTCTCAATTTAATCATTTTCTTTATAAAACTTATCATACTGGGTGATAAGAACGACCTGGCAAGAAGCTTTATTACATTTTTTAGGAAGCCACTTAGAGCCTTGATGTATCTCTTATAATAAAGGCTGTGAAAGAAGTCCATTTTTAACATTGTAATCTTATGCATATGTTCAAGGATTTTCATTTGGAGCCCACAAAGATTATACTTATACCCCATAACACCTGTCTGATTCTTCAGATACTCTTCAGTATCTGAAACAATGTTGTGATCAATCATATATTGGTATAATTCTGTTCCAGGATAACCTGTTGCATATGAGAAGGAAACATTCTTTGAATTGACAATCCCTTCTCTAGCTAATTTAACCAGAAAATTTGAAGATTCCTTTAAAGTAGATAGGTTTTCACCTGGCATACCAAGTACCATATTTACGTGTACAAACATACCTTCCTCAACACTGACCTTGACCGCCTCATAATTTTGTAAGACAGTAGTCCTTTTCTTCATAATATCCAGCATTTTTTGACTTCCACTTTCAACACCAAAGCTTAATCTTATAAAACCACCACTTCTCATATCTTTTATCAATTTCCTTGTTACGAAACTTGGTTTTCCACCGCTGGTAAAAATACGCATATCCAAATTTTGTGAGGCCAGCTCAACAGATAGATCTGACAACCACTCTCTATCAACCATTATCAGGTCATCCCAAGTCTGCAACACACTAACATTATATTTTTCTCTTAAGTGCTTAAGATAATTTACTAGATATTCTATAGAGTGCTTTCTATGTATACTATTAACATGGTAACAAAAAGTACATTTATACGGACACCCCCTTGTCATAACGATTGGCAGAACCTTATCCTCACTGGATAATTTCAATTCTTCTGGAAGTGTACTATTTACCCATCTTTTCTGTATACTCATATAATCTTCTAGATTGTCTAGAATGTCCCAATCAGGAAAATCAATGTAGTCGAGATTTCGTGGAAGGTCAGGCTTGCTGGAAATAAACTTACCATTTGAACGCGTATATAACCCTGGAATCTTTTTCAACTCTTTTTTATTAGGATATGCATCAAGGACTTTTTGAATTACCGTCTCACCATCAGATTCGACCAGAAAATCAACATCTGTTTTCTCCTGCCACAAATCCTTCAAAGACAGACTCATACCTCCCCCTATAATAACAGGTACTTTAGGTTTCTTACGTTTCAATGCACTGACAACCCTTTTTGAAAAATGATAACCACTGGCAATAGAGCCAATACCCAATAAATCAAAGTCTCTTCCCATGATCTCTTCAATCATTTCGTTTTCAAAGTCAAATTTTGCCTTATTGGTATTTCTAGCCTTTGAGTACTGATAATGAACATCCAATATTTCTGAGTTATGACCTGCTCTCCTTATGGCATGTGCAATGTACACTAAATGCAAAGGCGGAGTAACATAAGTATCCATACCAGTTCTTGTAGGATTTAAAAGTAATACGTTCAAGACAATAACCTCCTTACAAAACAATCAAATTGATTAACTCAATTGAATAACAGCTCATATGCCTTACTCAATAACAAACCGTCTACATCTCCCACAAACTAATAAATTATTATTAAAAAAATCATTCAGCATCAAAGTAGCTATCACATCTCCACATTCATATTTTAAATAATCTCATAAGCATGTGTTCTAAATTTAATCGGTAAAACTCTTTTTTTAATCTTATTGTAGACAACTTGTAAAAAAGACAAATTATTAGATATTTAAATTTTGCTTTTAAACCTTTATTAACGACATGCGGAGATACCTTCCAAGCAAAGGTCCGATATGTTGAGTGAACATTATTTCTTAATTCAAAAATCTCCTTATCCGTTATCCAATTATAGCTTTTTGAATGTTGGTAGCCCCAGCTTCCCTTATCTTCTATCTCATCATTTTTAACCCAATCAACCAGACTCTCTGGCGGTTTATAACCATACTTGGATATAGACAAATCGTAAAGTTCTGAACCTGGATACAAACGAAATGGGAATACAGCCGATTGAAACGTCGGATATTTCTCTTTTAATTCTACTGCTAATTTATAAGTCTCTCTTATTTCTTTCTCCGTCTCTCCAGGCAGACCAACCATAAAACTCATCTTTGGTATGATCTTAGTTTTAGATAAAATTTCTACGGCCCGATGTATATCTTCTACAGTAATTCCCTTTTTTAATCTGTCTAAAGTTTTCTGACTTGCACTTTCTCCACCCATAACGGCGACTACCATACCAGATCTTTCTAAATCCTTCACAAAACTATCATTGACGAAATCTTTATTAAAATAATTTGCCCTGACAGAAGGTCTCCATTTAATTCTTATATCATTACTGAGGATAAGCTCTACGAATTGATATGTTCTTTTCTTGCTTCCAAAAAAGTTCTCATCATTGAAATGAATGTAATTTGCACCGTACTCTTTCTGCAAGAATTTTATCCGATTAACTATTTCTTCGGCCGATCGCATTTTATATTTTTTCTTCAGGATAACATTAATACAAAAGTTACAGCGAAAGCCGCAACCAATAGCTGTATTTATCGGATAAACGATATCGCCTTTATACTCTTTATTTATCGAGCTATCCGAAGCAACGACGTTATTTCTTGAATAAACCTTATGGTTCATTATAGTAAAGTCAATAAATGGTATATTGGTAAAATCATCATAGACTAAATTGGGTTGAGTTTTAATAATTTTATTGTCCTGCTTATAACAAAGCCCGGAAATCTTTGAAATATCCATTTTATCTCTTAGTGAATGTGCAATTTGGACGATAGTGGAAGCGCAATCGTTCACCGCGCAAATGTCAATAGAGTTATCCGATACAGTCTGTTCAGGAAACAGTGAAGGGTGAACACCACCCCATATGACAGTTATACCAGGTTTCCTCTTTTTTATTCCATGTGACACCATATATGCCCATTTAACCTGTATGGTCATAACAGAAAAACCAACAAAAACTAAATCTTTATCGGCAAGGTTTAATATTTGCTCAATTGCATCTACAACACTAACATATCTCCCATCAATAATTTTTATCTCAAACATATTTTGATGAAGTATTGTGCCAAGTATCTGAATAGCGTTGTTTGGAAACATTCCAATCTTATCAGGGTTAAAAGGTTGAGAAATATCTATCCCGGGATTGACCAAAATTACTCTACCCCTAAATTTATTTTTATTATTCTCTGCAATTTTCATATTTCTTCCTCAAGTACAAATTGAAACAATAACCTTCATCTTTAATTCTTGTTACCACTCATCAGCATACCTAATTTATTTAAAAAGACTCTCTTCAATCTGACGACTCTCTTCTTAAACAAATAACATCCCCTATATATCGATTCAAACGTATTCAGGATAACAAACTGTCTGAATAAAATTCTTAAATAGTTCTTAACCATACAATGATCATCCAAAGCATCAGATGAATTCGCTCTCACAAACCCACTTTCACCAAATCCTGCAACCTTAATATCCCAATCACAACATCTTTTCTATTTATTACTGGTAAAACCGTTATCGGCTTTTCCCGTTCTTGCATAATTTGTAAAGCAGAAAATGCCTTTTCATCATCATAAATAGAAATAGGTTTACTATTCATAATCTCTTCAATTTTCATTGAAAATATATTTTCCTCTTTTTCAAGATGTTTTCTTATATCGTAATCTGTTACAAGCCCCAAAAGTTTCCCATCATTATTTACAACAGAAACTACGCCGGTTTGTTTATTTGATATTTCCAGTATGCAATGCTTCATACTATCAGATATATTTATCATTGGATTATCATCTCCTTTTAACATTGCATCTGCTACTGTCATAATCAATCTCTTCCCCAGTTGCCCTCCAGGATGAAGCTGTGCATAATCAGTCAATGTAAACCCTCGCATCTTCATTAAGGCAACAGCAATAGCATCCCCTAACACCATAACTACAGTTGAACTTGTTGTAGGCGCCATATTAAATGGACACGCCTCTTCAATATTACCTATGTCAATAATTATATCTGAATATTTCGCTAGAGTAGAGTTGGTTTCACCCATTATTCCAATAATTATTGCACCAACCTTTTTTACTGAAGGAAGAACGCCATTTAGTTCAGAACTTTCACCACTCTTTCCAATTGCGATAACAACATCCTCAGCGGCAATGATACCTAAATCCCCGTGCATTCCTTCAGCGGGATGCATAAACATTGCCGGCGTACCGACACTTGACATGGTAGACGCTATTTTCTTAGCAACCAAGCCAGATTTGCCCATTCCTGTAAGTATTATTTTTCCTTGACACTTGAAGATAGTTTCTACCGCAGCTTTAGCAGAAGCATTTATCCTTTCACGCAAAAGAGAAAGCCCATTTATCTCTGTGCCAATGACTTCTCTTATTTCTGTTTCTATATCCATCTCAGTCATAGCTTATTAGTTAAGATCAGCATAGGTCGTTGATACCTTCTTTACCCTTTCCTCTATATCATATTTTGAGTTGTATATCATTGCGTCAGTTTTTTCAACATTCCTCTGATCACAATTCTCACAAATTATACCGCTTCCTCTATAATCACCACTTGTATGATACCTTAAAATCTTATTAAACATTGAAGATTCAAATATTTCTTCAAGAGTTTGCGTCCTCAGATCACCTAAGAGCAATTTCCCATCAAAATCGAAACAGCACATATTCACAGTTCCGTCAACTTGGATTTGCAAAGGCGTGTTAAGTGGTCTACCACATGTTTTCAACTTGTCCTTTTGTACTGCCCTGTAATCTTTACTATCTACCCAGTTGTGGGGACGCCATACTTCTAACAGATCCACTTTATCTTTCCAGTATTCAATCCATGACTCCAGTGCAGAATCATTACAACCATCCACCACATTATATGTCAGCAATAAACTTGTTTTAGTTTTTATCCTGGAAATTTCAGTTAAATTTTCCTTAATTCGAAGAAACGAATCTGTATTACTTATCCCATGCATTGCATTGTACGATTCAGAAGAATTACCATAAATGCTGACCCTTATAGAATCCATTCCTATATCTTCCAGCCTCCTAAATCTATCAACAGTTAATAAAGAACCATTAGTAAGCATAAGAATATTATAATTATGTTTCTTTGCATAAATAATTTTGTCATCGATTGCTTCATCTAATAACGGCTCTCCCATACCCGGAAATGTCAGAGTATTATACTGTGATGTCTCTGTATTAATTTTATCAAAAATATATTTGAATAATTCAAAATCCATTGTTTCCATCGCCCTTGTAAGTCTTTCCCTTGGGCAAATATTGCAGTTGTAATTACACTTAGTTGTCACTTCTATGCGAAGTTCGTTGTTAGTAGGAATCATTTTTACTCCATATAATAATTTATTATTAATATTTGTATTTGTCTATTTTTCAACGGAATCAGAGTTATAACAGAACAATCTGTCACTGTAATAACTGCGACGCACAATGGCACAGGTAATTTTTCATGAGCCTAGTTCCTACTTAAGGTGTTTATTATTGTGCTATAATCGAATGGTACATATGTTTTCAAGCAGTAATCACGCGCCTTTTGGTAATGACGACCACCATCACATGCTGAACCTCTCAGAACACTCATAAAATCCTTGGTTGTTTCAATCTCTATTTTCCATTCATCCAGTTCGTAAAGTGGATCAATTCTCATTTGACCGGGCACATGCAGATATATGGGACGCAAGCCGGCCACCACCGCCTGTATAACGGCAGAACTGCCACGGTAGAGAACCCAGTTGCACCGATTCAAATCAATGTCTAACTCCCTGTCCGAAAGTTCAATATTTCCAGGGACTGATCGGTAGGTTCTGTTTCGAGCAGTTAACACTTCAAAAGAAAACAGCGGATGCAAGCGCCAGATAAAATTTACATGCGGATATTGCCAGGCACATTTCAACGAAAACTCAAATAGCAGATGAATTTCTGATTCAATGCCTTCCGGAATAACCAGACATGCTTTCTGGATATCATTTTTCATTGACAATTCATTCCTTGAATAATGAGACATCGCTTTTTTGTCAAAACAGCGCCTGGAACCCAAAACATTGACGGGAATCTTTTTTGGTAATGAACTGTCGAGTTGCTTTTTTTGGATAGGACCTGACGTAAAGATCATATCAGGATTATAATCTTTACCTAAATTTCGTTTAACAGCGTGCTGTCTCTGGAAAAGAGGTGCCTGCATATAACCGATGCACTTAATAACAGGATTTGCTTGCCGAGCAGAATAAAAGGCCAACCGTTCCCAGGCATGTCCTTCGTGTGTTGCTATCAGAACCTTAGTTCTTGTTTTCTCTACAAGCGTTCTTACTAACGTTTCCAGACGCATTGCATGTAGGCTAGATGGGGACAAGGCTTCTCTAGCCGCCTGAAATAGAATCTTTTTTTTCAGATCGTGTCTTTCTAATCTGGCGGATTTCTTCAAACTTCTGGATTCCATCCACAACCGTCTTATGTTTTTTAATTCATAGAAAAAACCCAGATTTTTTGGAAATACCACTTTCTGAAGTTTTTCACTGTTTTGTCTGTCATAGAGAGATGTTGACAATACCTTGGTATGATTCAGCATGACTGTCAAAGGCATATAACCATCTTGCTTCAACTTTTGAGGCAGATCAGAATAATATAAATCATCTTTGTCATTAAACTGCGATCTATTCATCAAATGGGAAATAAACAGAATGTCTATGCATGCCAGCTTGTCAACTACTTCTGACCATCTTAACATGTCCGAAAGAATGACCGATATTAGCAGCACTCTTATCAATCCCAGTTTGTTGCAAATAGACCGTCGCCAAGTTCTGACCAGATAAATGAATTTGTTATCCTGCGTAAACAGGCCCTCATAATCTACCAGGAAAACAGGATGTTCACGGATGATGTGCAGCCAGGGTATAGCAACTCGAACCGGTGTTGCATCTGGAACCTGCAGAACCTCATCTGTCAGCTTACAAAGTTCCTCATATTGTTTTTCGTTCAACTAAATATCCGAAATTTATTATTCAACGGGAATATTTAAGTGTTCCGCGATACGTTTCCTTATCATTTCGTGTGGATAGGGACGTTCACACCGCATATAATAGTCCCTGGCAAGTGCGGTTTTTTCAAGATACTCATTATCTGTCATGTTCAGCAATGCTTCTATTTTCTCCCCTATGTGATCCTCATCCTGCTCATACAACAATACCTCGCTTGGCATATTCTCGAATAGTTTCGTATATATATCTTTCTGTTGTGTATGTAAAATCCCGCCAAAAATTGTACGCTTACCTGCACCAAAAAGTTCAATAGATAAAGTGGACCATAAGGCAATCACCAACTTGCTTGAAAAACCGTTATGATAGGAGTCAAAACTGGTTAGATTATTCGGTAAAAATTGGATATGCGAATAATCAATTCCTGCGCGGTAATAGTCAAGTTCTACATCGTAGTTTTCACTACTAATCTCGTATGTCATAGCCACAGCTAATGAATAATTATTGCAAGCACAAATTCCGGAAATAATGTCGAAAAGTAATTTTTGAGTTTTCAGCATAGGTTCAACCATTCTCTGACCGGCCTGTTCCTTTTTATGACGAAAAGCAGAAATGAAACAGATATCATACACTTCATTTAATTTGGAATCAATTTCAGATAATACCAGACCTAGTTTCAACGAACCTGCTTTAATATACTCTCTGATACGTACCATTTTTTCAAGCATGAAGCCTTTTTCATAATCACCAAAGCCACAATAATTCGGAATTAAAGCAGATTTATCCCATCCCCCATGTGAGCTAGGATAATCTACCCTGATACCATTTTGAACGGAAATAACAAGTATTTCAGGGTATTTGCTCTGCAATTCTCCCATGAATGTGTTGTTATCATTAAAGGATATAATCGCTTTTGGATTGGTTGTTTCGATTAGCGACTCAAGCAATACGATTAATTTCTTTTTGCCTCTAAGTGATTTTAGTAAGCAATTGAAAATAAATCTGATATTCATCGCAAAAGGAATGGTCAGAGAAATATTATTCGGAAGTGGAATTACAGTACAAGAAGCCGATTTTGGGATACACTCTTTAAGAAAATCGAAGCCATATTCATCAATAATAAGTACATCTATATTTTTTGCTGGTATTTTTCTAAAATTAATTTTATTCAATGATATAAAGCCTCATGAGAAATTAATAGTCTTAGATGTTCTTAAGGTAACGTACCAACAATTCGCCTTCAAGACCATTTCATTTCCAGTTTGTTTATTACGTATGTACAGATAGCATAGTCTTTAGGGCACAATATGTATTGTGCTTTCTCATTGGACTGGGACTGGTAATAATTATAACTCATTTTTACTATAATACTGCACTGCCTCTTGCAAATCATAATTTGAGTTGATATTAAAATAATTATTACTCAGCACATAAGATTTAACTAATTGCCCTTCATCAACCGCGCATTGAATCAGGTCAGGCAACTCTTTTTCGTTTCTATTGTAATTAACAGGTGTCTTATTTATATATTTGAGAATCTCCTTATTAAATATACAATTCCCCGTTCCCATTAGGTTATTAAAAGGCTTTTTGGGTTTCTCAACAAATCTGGAAATTTTACCTGCCGCATCCTGAAAAACAGAATATGTCTTTGAAATCTTAGATAAATTGTCTACTGGCACAATTCCGCAAATTGCAAAAGCACCTGAATCGTAAAACTGTTTAATCATGCCTCGATGATCTGGTTTGAAAATTAATTCATCACCAAGTAGAAGAAGAAAGTCCTCATCAAGCAGTTCTTTGCTTTGTTCAATCGCATGTACTAAACCTTTTTGTTCTGATTGGTTTACATACACAATTGTTCTCCCTTTATAATTAGTACCATAACGGTCTATGAGATCCTCCGCTTTGTACCCTACCACAATGATTATTTCTGAAACATCCAACTTTATTATAGTATCTAGAATATATTCAATTACTGGCTTATCATTCAAGGTAATCATACACTTATTACTTGAATTAGATAGTTCGTTGATTCGAGACCCTCTACCAGCCGCCAATATAAGTGCTTTCATAAATCAGTCTTTCATACTAAAAATATTCTTGTTTTCATTTACCCAATCCATCAATAAGCCAATCCCTTCTTCCGGCATAACTTTTGGCTCCCATCCTAATTCTGCCTTCGCTTTCATAAGTTCGCACACGAAATACCTGAGATCACCATGACGGTCTTTATCATAAATAACATTAGCCTTTCTACCATTTATTTTTTCTATCAGCTCAATTGCATTAATGAGTGAAAGCATTGCTTTTGACCCTCCACCGATATTAAACACACCACGGCTTCTTGTCTCATAGAAAGCATGGAAAGCCTCGCATACGTCTTGAGCGTAAACAATATCTCTTACTTGTTTTCCTGTACCAAATATTGTAAGAGGCCAACCCATTGCTGCACGTATTGAAAAGTTTGCAATCCAACCGTGATCTTCACCTCCAAACTGACGAGTGCCATAAATACCACTCAGTCGAAAGCTGCAAGCATCAAGGTTATAAGTATGATTATATACCTTAACATAGATATCACCAGCAGCTTTTGACGCATGTAATGGCGTTAGTGTCCCCCCTAAAGTTGGATAATTTTCATCAACCCCAACAGGCTTTCTAACATAGGCATCTTCACCTTCTTCCAACTCAAGATTGATCGCATTTCCATACACATGACCAGAGGCACATGTTGCAACCGGTATTTTGTGTTTGCGTGCAGCTTCCAACACATTAACTGTACCGGTTATATTAGTATGAAGGTCCATTAAAGGATCCTCCCAGCTGATTGTCATTGCAGGCTGCGCTGCCGTATGAACAATGTAGTCACACCCACTTGAATTATCAAGTAATGAGCCTAAATTACGGACGTCATCAGTTACTAAGCTCACGCCAATCTTATCTAAATATTTATTATTGTGCAGACGAGCCTCTTCTGTTGCAAACCCTGTTCTTTCAAGTTCAAATTTGGTCATATTATCAAATGAAACAACCTCCCAACCTTTTTTTATGTAATATTCACACACATGCGAACCAAGAAACCCACAGCCCCCAGTAACAAGAACTTTCATAATACCCCCTTAAGCTGAAAACTAACAATGGATGATAAGAACATCACTTATCCACTAATACAATAAATAAAAAGTTGATCACACTTGGACTTAAACAAACATGGAAATCCAAGGAATAGTTGCCAATGGTTAATTAATAATAGTTTCACTGTGCTGCTCATATATATAAGCTTCTCCGTTTTAAACCACAAAACAGCTCTGGTATTTAATCTCAAGAAATTATTGTCTGATTTCAAGCCCTCATTAATTTACCAACGTTTGTAGTTTCCCTCCAAAAGCTTGCTGTATCTTTCTTCATCAATAACTTTATGATATTTTTTTTCAAGAAAAGGTTTTAAAAGCGGCATCTTCCCACCATAATTAAAAAAGAGTTTCTCTGATTCTTCATTTTCATTAACAAGTTCAGCACATTTTTTAAAATCATCTTCTGCAGCTTGTTGCATGTTAAGCCCTTTGTACGCAAGGCCCCGACAATAAATTGCAACAATATGAAAGTGATATCTATTAATTATATTATCGGTGAAATATTCTATTGCCTTCTCCCATCTACCCTGTTGAAGGTTATTGTTACTAAAGAAATTACGATCAATATGCACATTATATTGCAACCTCATTAAATCATCTGCAAGCATAGTAGCAGTATCAAATGAACGATTACCAACTCGCATAAGATCCCAGTCAATAGTTTTTATATCTATAGCACCCTCTTCCACAAATTGATCAAACATTTCTGTTCCTGGAACAGGTACTGCGGTAAATATATTTGCCCAATCAATATCAATAGAGTAAAGATATTCAACTGTCTCATTCATTAATTCCAGTGTTTCGCCTGGAAATCCAAAAATAATATTAACTTCGATTACATACCCTTTTTCGCGTATATATTCTAATATTTTAGATGCCTTATTAAGATTTACGGATTTTTTTATAATATGTTTTTGTGTATACTCAGATCCCGATTCAATTGCAAGTCTAAAAAACGTAATTCCCAATTCACCCAAAGCATCTACAATCTCTTCATTTAAGAGCGAAACATTTAAACCGTTTGGCAAAACAAATTCTACATTTCCTTTACCCCATCCTCTTTCGAGAATCCTGGAAACTAAATTTAGAAATTCCTTTTTCTTTGCAGTAAAGAGATCATCATAAATTTTAATTCTCCTGAACCCCAAGTCCTCTATTATGTAGCAAAGCTCTTCAATTATTCTATCGTTGCTTTTAAAATACATACTTCTTGTATGCACTATATGAGTAGCACAAAATGTACATTTGAAGGGGCAGCCACGAGAAAATATTGTACTAATTGCACCGAAACCAGCATCATTGGAATTTCCTTTATAATACTCCAAGTCCAATAGCTCATACGCCGGCAACGGAATTTTGTCTAAACTACCTACTACCTTACTAACTTCATTATTTGTATTTAGTAATGAATGCTTTTCGGAATCGTTACTATTCCCTGGTGAAGCATTCACATACTGTTTTTCCTTTGCTAATTTTGCTTTGTTATAAATGCCAAATACATCAATATCCTCCATATTTACTTCTTCTAGCCTAAATCTTTGTATGAATTCAGTAAAAGAAAGCTCTCCCATGCCCCTTAATACATAATCAATATTTACATCCTGCAATAAGACATCATAATATGAGGTAGCATGGCTGCCACCACATATTATAATGGCATTGTCCCATCGTTCTTTGCATATTTTAGCACTAAGAAGTGAACTTTTGTGAGAAACAGAAAACATAACTGAGAGCCCTACTATGTCTGGAACAAATTTCACGGACTCAAGCTTCTTTATTACAAACTCATCGAACGTCATAGGGCTGCAAGACTCATACTTATAATAAATTTTATGAAGGTCCGCACCAAAATCCAATAACTCAATCTTTATTTTTTTTGTATTTTGTTTCAAATAAGACGCCAATTCTAACAAACCAACCGGCGTTGCAAAATCTGGTTTTCTTAATCCAGAAGGCTTGGTCAATATTTCCGTTTGCTCTATCAAAGGTGTCGCACTTGGGGAAATAAGAAGAATGTTTATCTCTTTCATTATCGTTTAATTTTCCTCCAGGGTTTTAAAAATCAACTGAACCATCAACCATTATGGTTGCTTCGGTAATATACGATTAGGCATCTGAGGTCAAAATAGCACTGTCAAGGCAAGTTCTTCTGGCTGATCCTCCTTCTCAGTGGTATTTTTCTAGACTAATTTTTAATTCGTGTGTTGCACTTATTCGTTGTATTCATCAAATCTAATTATTACTTAATCTTGATATTTCAAAGACTATTTTTAATGGAATAATCACCAAAAGAATAATTATTGAAAAAACAAATGAAACAGGTAATAAAAATACTGAAAATAATCTGGAAAATATATTTCTGAAAAAATAATTTTTGTTTTCGGAATCAATAAATATTGACTTTGATTCTTCTTCGTAATTCCCTTCCCACAAATGGTAAAAATTTATTTTGATTTTAAAAATCTCTTTGGAAAACTTTAATATGTTATTGTATGAATGTATATTCCCACTTATAGGTATAATTGCCATATCATAAATATCACAATATTTCCTCAATTCATCTTTTTCGTTTTTACTTAGATTCTTACTATTAATCAATTTTTGTGAACAAGTGATTACGCTCTTTACTCCATTAATTGTTTTCATTGACATACTGCTTTCTGGTCTCGTAAATACCGTTATATCATGATCACCAAAGTGATTAATTGTATTCTTAATAATAAATTTCATATGAGTAGCTGTTACTGATCTAAATACAAGTATTTTTTTCATTATTACCTTTGAAAGAGCAGATTAACTGGAGTTAATGATGTTTTCTTTGCCAATCTGTAGGTAAGCCTTTTATTATTCTTCAAGAGAACAACGCTTTTAATTAAGCCGTTAAAAAAAGCTTTTAGATACAACCACTTCATATTTACTACTGAATAAAAAATGACTTTATTAATAATGGCAAAGAGTTTTATTGGAATCAAAAATATTGGCAAATATTTGATTATTAGCATTATGTTCCCAGCAATTCCATTGAAGTCAATTACCGCAAAATCCCTATTAAGCGGTGAAGTTTTATGGAATGCAATTAATTCATCAAAAACTATTGTATTATAGCCATTTGCGATTAACCCAAAACATAACTCAACATCCTCAGTTACATAAAACCAATTTTCATCTATATAGTTAATTTCTTCCAGAGCTGATTTTCTCCAGGCGGATGCAGAAGTGTAAACAAACGTTTCATAACTATTATTTATTTCATGGTCGCTACAACTTATTTTTGGTTTAGACCAATATAAATCATTATCAAATCCTTTATAAGGATTAACAAATCCGCATCCAATTCCAGCTAATTTGGGATATTTTTCAAAATAATCTATAAAAATATCAATACTTTTTGGGGATAAAAAGCAATCATCATCAATAGTTATAACATACTTACCTTTAGCTAACTTCATACCAACATTGTGACCATGCGCACTTCCACTATTATGATTTAATATTATTTTTTTAAATATTCTATCGTCTAACAACTGTATATACTCTACTGATCCATCATTTGATCCATTATCTACAACAATTATTTCTAATTTATTGTAGGCAATGTCTTTCGTTCTTTCAATTGTTTCTTTAAGGTCTGGAAGTCTATTGCAATTAAGAATTACAACACTGACAAGAGGTATATCTAATTTGTTCATTTAAAATATTCTTTCTTAGATAAACTATTTAAACATCTGCTTAAATATGGTACATCTGTTGATGGTTATAATTTTTCTTGGAACTGACTTGTGTTTATTTTGATTTTTTCTGCCATTAACCAATCAGTTTTAGTATCTATATCTAAACTGCTCTTCTTGCCCATAATAAAGGGCAGGCAGTTCCTTTTGTAAAAACTTTTATCTTTTAGAAAAACACTAGTTTTGCATATGTAAAGTGCCCCATTTATCACATACGAAGAATGTTCATTTATTCCACTGATATTACAAACGCTGTTAAAAAGGTTATCTTTACAATGCGGTTTTACTCCTGAGGCTGGAAGATTATTTTCATAAACAGCTACCACTGCATCAGCCTTATAATTGTCGATGAATTGTCTTATGGCTTCATCAATATGTGATGTTGTCCTGAAGGGCGATGTGGGTTGCAAGAGGATGAAATAATCAAAAAGTTTGCCTTCGTTATTTTCTTCCAGCCAATTAAAAGTATGCACAATCACATCTTCACTGGAAGCTTCATCTGTGGCTAAATATGATGGTCTCTTGAACGGCACATCTGCGCCACAGCAGGTAGCCACCTTAGCTATCTCATCAAAATCGGTAGAGACAATGATTCGGTCAACATATTGTGAGCCTTTTGCCGCTTCAATAGTCCAGGCAATAAGAGGCTTATCTCCAAGGTATTTTATATTTTTACCAGGCAGCCTCTTAGACCCACCTCGCGCAGGAATAATGGCTAGTATTGACCGACCCTTGATCACAGGCACTTCACCGACTGTCGGTACTCCGCCCACTGTCCTACATCGATCCAAGAATCTTCATCGACAGGAAAGACTCCCACTTTTTTGCCGTTATTTTTGGTATTTTCAATTAAGTGGGTAATATGATAATGTTTATTTTTTGGAATACATTCCAACACATCAGGATTCAATACATACAAACCGGTATTAATAAGAAAATTATACTTCGGTCTTTCATTGATATGTGACAAATGCCCATCTCCGTTTAACTCGCAAGTGCCGTAAGGGATTATATATTCTTTGGCAGACGCTACCAAGGTAATATCATAGCCGCCATTTTTGTGGAATTCATACAAATTGGTGTAGTCGGTCTTGATGATAATATCACAGTTGGTTACAAAAAATGGGTGATCGAAACAACCTTGTAAATACTGCAAACTCCCCGCTGTCCCCAACGGTTCCAGCTCTTCGACAAATTGGACCTGGTAATCTGGCTGAAGCTCCTCAAAATAGGCTTTGAGGATTTTCCCCTTGTAATTCACTGTCAGATGAAAATCTGAACAGCCAATCTCAGTAAACCGTTCGATAATATGTTCAATGATTGGTTTATCATGTATGGGCACAAGGGGCTTTGGTAAGACCTTTGTAAATGGCTCCAGGCGGGAACCCCTCCCGCCCGCCATAATTACTACTGGCACATCCAACGCCTGACGGATTTTTTTCTTATCATTTTTGAATACATTGGCCCATATCAGCACATCTACCACTACATTATTTTGATCTACGATGGGTATTAAATCAAATTTATTTTTTATAAATATTTTTTTTGCTTTATCAATATTATAACTTCCCTCAACCAAAACGGTTGGTTTTGATTGATAAAGACTCTCAATGGTATCACTCAGAACAGCACCACTTAGAATTGCTTTTCTCAGATCTCCGTCACTGAGAGTACCAAGTAACTTACTGCGTTGATCTATAACTATAAGACATTTTTCTCCGGTTACGCTTAGTTTTTTTAAAGCGTCCTTGATGGATCCGTCAGATTCTATTGTAAGATTTTTCATAAATCGTGGAATATTTTTTTTGGTTCTTCAGGCAATTGATTAGTGCTCAACACCCTAATAATTTGTTCGGAAGCATCTCCTTCCCCATATGGATTCTTTACTTTTTTAAGCGTCTCCTGGAATTTATCAGAATAAAGTTCATGGAAGGCATTAACAATTGAGTCCATTACTGGCTCGCAATCAATAACGCTGTCTGCCTTTAATCTACCTTTTTGTCTATCTCCAATGTTAATGGTGCCAATTTTCATAGTCGGAGCTTCTGCCAGTCCACTCGACGAATTACCGACAACGGCATCAACAAACTGCAAGGAAGAGAGATAATTTACCCTACCCATTGAAGTGAAATCAATGGAATTTTCAGGATTATTTTTAACAAAATCGTCAACCATTTTCGAGATAATCCGACCGTCCGTATCCGCATTTGGATAAGTAAAAATAATATGTGTATTCTCAAGGGTTCCCAGCGCATTAAGTAATTCAACGAATTGCTTCGAAGCCGTATCACTCTCCAAAGTGACAGGGTGAAACGTTACCATCAGGTTTCTTGATCTGAATTTGAAACCAAGCCTTGTTTCAAGATTTTCCTTTCCAAGTAAATCTGTTTTTACAATAGTATCAACTCCCATGCCACCTACCAGGAATACTCTGTCAGGATTTTCACCTAGCTGGACCACCCGTCTCTGATATTCTTCAGCAGCGGTAAAATGCCACCACGCCATCTTCGTGATGGAGTGTCGAATGGCTTCGTCAAACGCACCTGAGGTAGTTTCACCACCACTGATATGGGCAATTGGAATTCTATAAAAAAGAGCAGCTGATGCAGCCGCCAGCAATTCATAACGGTCACCAAGCAAAACTAGAACATCAGGCTTCAAATCGGCATAGGAGTCCGCAAATCCAATTATTCCCAAGCCTGTTGATTTTGATACAGCGCCAGGGGTATCTGCTGAAAGTAGCATCTCTATCTTCTTATTTATTTTGAACCCATCTTTTTCAATTTCTTTGTATGTAAGGCCAAATTCAGGGGAAAGATGCATACCAGTTACAATTATCTGCAGGCGAAGATCATTGGCGTCCTGAATCCCCTTCATCAGTAAGTAAAGCAGTCCGTAATCTGCTCGCGTACCGGTTACAATGCATATTTTTCGTCTCATATATCTATAAGTTCGTCTGATTCGAATCTACGGTTAGCCACTTTCCCTATCACTTCGTCCCATAACATGGGAGAAATACCTGTTCCGGGTCGCTTCACTGCAAGGTTTTCTTCCGTAAAAACCTCCTCTTTCTGAATATCCCGTGCAGCAACAATAGACCTTCTAACAATTGGAATGTTTTTCTGCTCACTAAGGCTAGGTTGCTTAATACCGTCGCCTAATGATTTTTCTATGTTACGTATAGCTTGAATCATTGCTTTCAACTCATACGGCTCCAGACTAGCACGATGGTCTGGGCCAGTTAGAGTTCGATCAAGCGTAAAGTGTTTCTCAATGACAGTGGCTCCCAAAGCAACTGCAGCAATGGAAATTTCAATCCCTAATGTATGATCAGAATATCCCACTTGAACACCCAATCCATCTCGCATGGTAAGCATGGCGTTCAGGTTTACATCTTCCATAGGCGTAGGGTACTCCGTATTGCAGTGGAGCACCGTAATCTGCCGTCGGAGTGTACCTGCCTTTTCTAAAACCCCAAGTGCCGTTTCAATCTCTTTTAAGTCCGACATCCCGGATGACATAATAACCGATTTTCCCAGTCTTCCAACGTGACGCAAATAAGGCAAGTTGGTAATTTCTCCGGATGGTACCTTGAAGCGTTCAAGTCCTAAATCAGCAAGTAATTTAATGCTTTCATGATCAAATGGCGTAGACATAAACTCGATATTTGCTAATTCACATTCCTCTTTTAAAATTTTGTAATCTTTTAACGGCAAGTGAATCTTCTTTACCATTTCAAGCTGTGATTCGGTTTTTTCAGTGAGGTCAATTTGATAATCCGCTTTTTCCGCATTTACAGTCATAACAAGTTCTGGTACGGCAGTTTGAAATTTTATGGCATCTGCACCTGATTCTTTAGCCACCGAAATCATTTCAATAGCATTTTCAATTTTGCCGTTATGATTTACTCCGGCCTCAGCGATGATGAAAACTTTTTTATCAATACCCATCACGATTTATGAATTGAGTTTAGCTTAGATAGATCAAGCATGAATTTTTCTTTATTACCCTGCGGTTTTCTGTTGATAATAGAATCGTTATCCCCATGCTGCTCAATCAATGTCCGAGCCAACTCAACATAGGATATATTTTGATCACCAAGATTATAAACCCCAGCAACATCATTTTCTAAGAAGTACCGAAGTTCTTTTGTTAGTTTGCTTATCTCTATAAAATTGCTGGTTCGCTCACCTTCACCATAAACAGTAATCGTATTACTTTCCTTCAACTCTTTTAGCATGACGGAGATAATTCGGTCTTCCCGCATTCCCTTACCATAGACCTGCCCAATCCTCAAATGCATAATACGTATACTCTCATTCCGTAACAGAAAGTCTAGCATAACCTCGGCACAATACTTTGAAAGTCCATAGAGACAGTCTGGATTTTCCTGGGGTCCAGGCACAGAATCTTCAGAAAATGTACCACTAATATTTGGATAAACTGCCATGGAAGAAAAATTTATAAAGATACTCGGGTTTAATATCTTAGCAATACTGACAATATTTTCAGTGATAGTAATATTATTTTTCAATAATTCCACTTTTTCGGTTTGATCAGTAGATGCCATTCCAGATGCCAAGTGCAAGATGGCATCTACCTGACATTGTTTTGAGAACTCTGTAAATGCTTCTTTTACCAATAATCCATCGGTTAGATCCAACGAGAATGTATCGGTTTTATGAACACTTTTTCTGTCTGAAAAGACCCCATAAACATCATGTTCATTGGCCAGAAATTTAAAAAGGTGCGATCCAATAAATCCACCAGCACCGGTAATTAAAATGTTCATTATTAATAAACCTTATACTCCTCCCAAGGTATAAACTGACTTTCAAAATACCTGATGACCACTCCTTCTTTTTTACGATAATTACCTTTCAAGCCAGTCTCCATTGCTGCGTCAATTACAGCTAATACTTCATTTACGCCAAATAAAGCACGAATCGGAGTTGTCCCTGAGAAGCGGGGGTTTATTTCAAAAATCACCGGGCCACGTTCAGACAATCGAAGCTGAAAGTTAATTGGGCCATAAGGTTTGATTGCCCTTGTGATCGTATTAATATATTCATCAATTTGATCGGTCTTTTCAGAAAAGGCCTGCTGTGTATTTCCATTTTTGAGTGTACGCCTTAGACAGACTAAGGTCAAAACCTCACTATGCAAATATGTTGCACCACATGTGTATTCCTGATCATCATTACTGAGGTATTCCTGGATTATTGGTTTATCGCAACATTTAATTGCCTTTCTTAGTTCTAAATCATTCTTAACTAAAAAAACATTTTCTGAAGTGTGCCCAAATCTTGGCTTTACAATATATGGAAACAGATTATCTTTTGTAAAATCATCCAGACATTCAGGCAATGTTGAAGCCGGGTAATTAAATCCATTATTCTTTAGAAATTTGACGGTTTCCCATTTATCATCTCCGATTGTAACCACTTTTTCAGAGCTTACCAAAATCTTTGCCCCTGTCTTATTTTCTATGTATTTCCTGTTTTTTGCCAGAATGGGTATTTCAAAATCAAGCCCAGGTAAAAGCAGATCAATTTTTTCTTGTATAATTATTTCAACCAGGCAATCTAACCACTCTTCTTCTTTAATATCTTGTTTAAGAATATCCGGTAAAAGATATCCCTTGTCTACCCAGTATAAACCAACCGCTGAAGGAAAATAATCAGTGCCTACTACGTAACGCTTCTGTCTAGATTCTTGGATTGATTTCAATATCCCCTGACCCAAGAGGGAGCCTGCACCAGTAACTAATATACGAATCATTTTCTAGGTTTCTCTTTGTAATAATCTAAACAAATTTCAGGATAATTCTTTTTACTCATTTCATTTATTACTAAATCAACATTATATAGAACCGACTGAAAGTCTGGTTCCCCATGCTCTGTGTCATAAATCATATAATTGATCTCATTTATATACTGTCTGTTCTGACCAACGCTACCAGGGTTCATTAAATGATAGCCATTACGCTTAATATGGTACTGACGATGTGAATGACCTATGATATAATTCTTATCCAGTTCTAGATCAGTATCTTTAAAAATATATTTTTCTTTAATTGTATGGCTACACACATTACCTTCAAAAAGCAAGTCTACTTGATATCTCCTAATAGATGAAAATTCCCGGAAATTATGATAGCAAATATTAAAAAATTCATTGGCAAGGTGATTATCACAACCACATGTTCCGTTTATAAAATAGTCTTCATGGTTGCCTCTTAATTTAGTACAATTTTTGAGTGATTCAATAAACCTTACGCACTCATTACTCCAGGGACCGTAATTAACCACATCACCAAGAATAATATAACCATCTACTATACCCGCATCTTGAACTACAGTTTCTAGGGCTGGTAAATTTCCATGAATATCAGAAAGGACTGCCGTCTTCATTGATAAATTGATATTTTAATAACAACTTGAAAAGCTACAGGCAGCTTACAATTTGCAAAATATCGTCCTCTTTCAATTGATTACTGGAAGGCAGGCAAAGTGAATTTTCTATCAGTTTTTCCACATTTTCCATTTTGTATGTCTGGCATTTTATGAATGGTTTCTGTATATGGTTAGCATACCAAACAGGACGGGCTTGAATGCCCTGCGCCTCAAGGCAAGACATAAGTG
>Ga0257124_1001038_pt1 | contig 23214 bp, 25 predicted proteins | sample SI106_150metaG_FD_190154 | JGI IMG/M metagenome (GOLD analysis project Ga0257124, IMG submission 190154) | Marine microbial communities from Saanich Inlet, British Columbia, Canada - SI106_150 | ecosystem: Environmental > Aquatic > Marine > Inlet | place: Canada: British Columbia | collected...
TTGCTATCGCTGGATTAATTAGTCCAATGATGGCTGCTATTGCTATGAGCTTATCGAGCATTACAGTTATAACTAATAGCTTGAGGATTTATAGGGATAATTAGTTTTATTTACAATTTTTAAAGCCCTTTCTCTTAGTGAGAAGGGGCTTTGTCTTTGTTGTTTTTTTATTTTATTATCTGGGTCTTATAAAAGCAGCTTTTGGCATTCTTTTTTCTAAATAGGGGTTTATAACAAAATCCCAAATAATTTGAGCAACTACTGCTGAGGTTACGATGGCAATTGTACCTATCTTTTTTTCTGGCATTAATACTACACCAATAATTCCAGCAAAAATTCCGCTAATAACAAGAACAATCAAGCTTCTTAATTTTTTATTCACAGTAGCCCTCCTATAAAGAACATTTTTTTGTTTATATTTTTATAGTAACAATTAATACTTTTTTGTCCAGTTAATTTTTAAAAGGAAAAAAAATAAACGATTTTTTGAGTTAGAATAAGCTGGTAATTTTTACTTTATATAGTATAATTTTAATATACATTTTAATATACATTAAAATAAATTTATGTCACAAAAACTAAAAGTAGGGATTATTTGTGGAGGAAAATCAGCCGAACATGAGGTTTCGCTTCAGTCAGCTAAAAATATCGTTAAGGCAGCTGATAAAGAAAAATATGAGATTGTTTTGATTGGTATTAATAAAGTAGGCGAGTGGTTTTTATATGAAGAAAATGATTTTTTGGAAAATGCTGATGACCCTAAAGAGATTAAATTAAAAGACAATGGTTTGCCTGTTAATTTGGTTTTGGGTAAAAAAGAAAACCAGCTGATAAGTTTAGAAAATGGAAAATCTTTAAAAAGTTTAGATGTGGTTTTTCCGGTTTTGCATGGAACCTTTGGTGAAGACGGGACAATACAGGGCTTATTGAAATTAGCAGATATTCCTTTTGTTGGACCAAGTGTGCTTGGTTCATCGGCTGGAATGGATAAAGATATTGCTAAAAGATTACTTCGAGATAGTGATATCGCGATCGCTAAGTTTTTGATTTTAGAAGCACATAAAAAAGATAAAATAAATTTTGTTCAAGCAAGAGAAAAATTAGGACTGCCTATTTTTGTAAAGCCAGCCAACGCCGGTTCATCGGTTGGAGTAAGTAAAATTGAGAACGAAGGAGAGTTTGATTTAAGCATAGAAGAAGCTTTTAAATATGACAGTAAAATTTTATTGGAAGAAAGCGTGAAGGGTCGAGAGTTGGAATGCTCTGTTTTAGGAAACGAGAATCCAATCGCCTCGGTTATCGGAGAAGTTTTACCACAAAAAGATTTTTATTCTTATGAAGCAAAATATATTGACAGCGAGGGCGCAAAACTGGAAATGCCAGCTAAACTTGAAGAGGAAACAGTAAAAAGAATCCAAGATTTAGCCATTAAGACATTTAAAGTTTTAGCGTGCGAAGGAATGGCACGAGTTGATTTTTTTCTAACCAAAGATAATCAATTAGTGGTTAACGAAATCAATACCATCCCCGGATTTACAAAAGTCAGCATGTATCCCAAACTATGGGAATTAAGCGGAATTAAGTACTCAGAATTAATCGATAAGTTAATTCAACTCGCTTTAGATAGATTCAAAAGAGAAAAGAAACTGGAAACAAAATTATAATAGAAATTATTAAACCGTTATGATGAGTAGCGGTTTTTATTTTACAAAAAAATGTTTCTTTGTTAAGATAAATACATAAATATTCAATATTTTAAACATTTTATGATTAAAAAAATTAGAACTCGTTTCGCTCCTAGTCCAACCGGGTTTTTGCATATTGGGAGTGTGCGAACGGTATTGTTTGATTATTTGATCGCCAAGAAAGATGGTGGGGATTTTATTTTGCGAATAGAAGATACCGATCAAAAAAGAGAGGTTAAAGGAGCGGTTGAAAATTTGACTGGGATTTTGGATTGGCTGGGACTTAAGCCGAACGAAGGAGTGGGAATCAACGGAGAATATGGACCATATACTCAGACTAATCGGTTGGATATCTATCAAAAGCATATTAAAACACTTCTAGATGATAATAAGGCTTATTATTGTTTTTGCTCTAGCGAAAGATTGAGAAAATTACGCGAGGAGCAAACTGTAAATAAAAAAGCGCCTCGTTACGATAATCATTGTCGTGATTTAAGCGCTGAAAAAGTAAAAGAAAAATTAGATAACAACGAGCAGTATGTTATTCGGCAAAAAATGCCTTTGGAAGGGAAAATTATAGTTCAAGATGAACTTCGCGGAGAAATAGAATTTAATGTTAAAGAGTTGGATGATCATGTTTTGATGAAGTCCGACGGTGTCCCAACCTATCAATTTGCCAGTGTGGTCGATGATTATCTAATGAAGATCACCCATGTTATAAGAGGATCGGAGTGGATTCCGTCGTTTCCGAAAAATATTTTGCTTTATAAAGATTTTGGCTGGGAAGCGCCAAAGTTTATTCATATTCCTTTAACTTTAAGCGAAGAAGGCGGAAAATTAAGCAAACGGCATGGTGATGTGGCGGTTGAAAACTATAAAGAAAAAGGATATTTACCGGAGGCTTTAATAAATTTTTCCGTTCTTTTAGGATGGCATCCAAAAGATGAAAAAGAGATTTTTACTTTAGATGAACTTGTCCAAGAGTTTTCTGTTGAGAGAATGGGAGTTGCCGCAGCTATTTTTGACAAACAAAAACTACGCTGGATAAACGGAGAGCATATCAGAAGAAAAAGCTTGGAAGAGTTTCATAAATTAGCTTTACCATATTATAAACAAATTGAAAAAGATTTAGACTTAAATGAAATCAGTAAAATTTTACATCAAAGAGTAGAGGTTCTGGGTGAAATTCCGGAGACAATAGATTTTTTTAACAAATTACCGGATTATGATACAGATTTATTTATTCATGAAAAAATGAAAGCAACCAAGGAACTGTCTTTAAAAGTTTTTAAAGAAGCGATTTCAGTTTTTGAAAATATCAAGGAATGGAGCGAGGAAAATATTAAAGAAGAGCTATTAGGATTAGTAAAAAAACTGGATCTAAAAAATGGCCAAGTTCTTTGGCCAATTAGGATTGCTTTATCAGGAAAAAAATTCACCCCAGGTGGAGCATTTGAAATCGCTAATATTTTAGGGCAAGAAGAATCAAGACAAAGATTAAAGATAGGGGCGGAGAAATTAACGTAATTAATAGACCTATTGCATAATAAGCTATTACTGCAATCCCCATATTTTGGTAAATTTCTCTGTAAAATTTTTGACCTATGCTAAGGCATAAGCAAAAAATTTTACAAATAAATTTCCTCAAAATCTGGGAATTTCGCTACATAGCTTATTAAGCAACAAGTCTATTTTATGCTTTTAACAATTTGGAATGATTTTTTATATGAGCCTCTTTTGAATTTGCTTATAGTTTTGTATGGTTGGCATGATATTTATAGTTTAGGATTTGCAGTTATTGGATTAACTATAATACTTAGGATTGTTTTATTGCCTTTTACTTTTTTTGCTCAGCGAAATAAGGTTCGCTATGAGCAATTGGCAGAAGAGGTTAGAAAAATAGAAAAAGATTTTAATCATGATCCGGAAAAAATGAAATCAGAGGTGCGTTTGGCAATGAAAAAATATAAGATTAGGCCATGGGCTAAGGCTATAGTTTTAGGAGTGCAAGCATTGGTTTTGGTTGTTTTGTATCAAGTGTTTATGGGAGGAATAAACAATAAGCTTGATGCTATTTACGAAGGGATATACCAACCGGATTTTATTAATACGATTTTTTGGGGGATAGATTTGAAGGAACAAAATATTTTTTTAGCGTCGTTAGTGGGAATAAGTTTATTTATAGAAATTTGGTATAATCAACGAAAAATAAAAAACGTTCTGCAGTCTTCCGATATATTTTTTAAATACCTTTTCCCAATATTCAGTATTATTATTTTAATAATGTTGCCGGCGGTTAAATCTGTTTTTATCTTGACATCTATTTTTTTTACAGTTATTGTGTCAGTAATACTAAGGTTGTTTATTAAGCCAGCAAAAAAGTAAGATTGTTGGTTAATATTTTTTTTATTTTCAAGGGGCTGTCGACAAACACCCCTTTCGCCTAAATTATCATATTTTGGTAAATTTCTCTTTAAAAAATTTGGCCTATATACTATATAAGCAAAATTTTTTAAAGAGAAATTTTCTTAAAATCTGAAAAATTTATATCAAAAGCGGTGTTTGACGATAGCCCCATAAATTAAAACTTTATGTCTGAAAATTTAGATAAAATGATGTACTCTTTCGTGATGGAAGATGTACTGAAAGGGTTTTTTATTAAAGTTCCACCCGGTTATGTGGCTTGTGTTTATGATTTAGGTCGTGGAGTTTTGAAAAAAGTTTTACGCCCGGGGCTTCATCTTAAGGTTCCTTTTTGGCAAAAAGCAAAGCTATTTAATACGCAAACACTGGAATATAACATCAGTAAGAATTTTGATATTAATAAAATAAAGGTAATGGGAGACGAGCCGGTTAGAGTAGTTTCCGGAGACGGTAAAGTTTCTCTTATTGAAGGAACAATATTGCTTCGCCTTGATGTTGATCAGATACCGCATATGTGGCAGAATATCGGCGAAGAATTTGTTGAAAAAATAATTCGCCCAACAGTTAGAAGTCGAACCAGGCTTATTGCCTCTAAATATACTTTTAACGAGATTGTATCCTTAAAGCGCGATGAGGTTGAAATTCAACTAAAAGAAGAGCTGGAAAGAATTTTTTATCCGCGTGGTATTTTGGTAGAAAATATCCTACTTTCCGAAATCAGACCAACAAAGTAAAATTATGAATTTAAGAAACATTTTTTCAAGATTAACATATCGACAAAAAAGGTATAAAGCTAAATATCATTTGATAATTTTAGCTATTATTTTGGTTAGCGCAGGCGCTTTTGCTTATGTATCTCCAAATTATTATAACAAAGGAGTTGACAAGGTTAACTCTTATTTGAATTCTAATATTCCGGAAATGCCAGATATTCCTTTTCGGTTAGGGCTTGATTTACAAGGTGGAACCCATTTGGTTTATGAGGCTAATTTACAGGATATTGAGGGAGGAGATAAAGAAAAAACTGCCGCTCTTGAGGGTGTGCGTGATGTTATTGAAAGAAGAATAAATGCCTTTGGAGTCTCAGAGCCAATTATTCAAACCAATCACTCCGGAGATAATTGGAGGATTGTTGTTGAACTAGCTGGCGTTCATAATGTAAGTGAAGCTATTAAAATGATCGGTGAAACTCCTATTCTAGAGTTTAAGGAAGAAAATTACGAACCAGCTAGAGCGTTAACTGAAGAAGAAGAAAAAGAGTTAAAAGAATTTAATTTATTAGCATTAGTAAAAGCTCAAGATATAATTAAAAAGATAGCTGAAGGAGAGGATTTTGCAGAGTTGGCTAAAGAATTTTCCGAAGATCCGGGAAGCGGGGAGAGGGGCGGTGAACTTGGTTTTGCTGGCAGAGGAATGATGGTTCCGGAGTTTGAAAAAGCTATTTTCGAAAATTTAGAAGTTGACGGTGTTACAGAAGAGCCTATTAAAACTCAATTTGGTTACCATATTATTAAAAAAGAAGAAATTCGCGGCGGATTACAGCCGGATGGAACCGACAATACAGAGGTGCGATCGGCTCATATTTTAATTAGAACTAAAACTGAAGCTGATTTTGTCCCACCCGGAGATCAGTGGAAAAGTACAGGACTATCCGGTAAGCAACTTTCAAGAAGTCAGGTTCAGTTTGATCAGAACACTAACGATCCACAGGTTGGGATTACATTTGATGCAGAAGGGAAAGATCTTTTTGCAGAAATTACAAAAAGAAATGTTGGTAAAAGAGTGGCTATATTTTTAGACGGAATACCAATTAGCACCCCGGTTGTGAATGAACAAATTCGCGATGGTAGTGCGGTTATCTCCGGAAAATTTGATTTAAATGAAGCTAAATTATTATCCCAAAGGTTAAACGCCGGAGCTTTACCTGTACCAATAGATTTAATAAGTCAAAATACAGTTGGCGCAAGTCTTGGTAAGTCGTCTCTTGAAAAAAGTTTACAAGCCGGCTTGTATGGTATTCTTTTTATAGTAATTTTTCTTCTGGTAATCTATAGGTTTAAAGGACTTTCAGCTGTAGTAGCGCTTTTTGTTTACGGAGTGTTTACTTTAACTATTTTTAAATTTCTTGGCATTACCTTAACTTTGGCTGGTTTGGCTGGGTTAGTACTTTCAATTGGCATGGCAGTTGATGCTAATGTTTTAATATTTGAACGAATTAAAGAAGAAAAGCGTTTAGGCAAAAGCGGTATCCAGCTTGTTGAAGATGGGTTTGCTAGAGCTTGGCCATCAATTAGAGATGGAAATGTTTCTACTTTGTTAACCTGTTTAATTTTATTTTGGTTTTCTACCAGTATAGTAAAAGGTTTTGCTGTTACCCTTGGAATCGGTATTTTAATGAGCATGTTTTCCGCTGTAGTGGTTACCAGACTTTTACTGAAAGGATTTTCCAAAAAATAATTTATGAATATCATTAACTACAAAAAAATATACTTTATTATCTCTGGAGCGTTAGTCACTCTTAGTGTTTTCGGTCTTATTTTTTGGGGACTTAACTTGGGAATTGATTTTACCGGCGGAAGTTTGCTTGAAATTGAATATACTGGTGATCGCTCTAGTACACAGGAAGTTAAAGATAAGCTATCAAACTTGGACCTTGGTGAAATAAGCGTTCAACCCATTGGAGAGAAAGGGATGCTTCTGCGATTTAAAGATGTTTCTGAAGATGTTCATCAAAATATTTTGACTAAATTAAATGAACATACTTTAGATCTTTTAGCTGTTGAAAATACAGATGCTGACGAAGTTATAGCGCCGGCTAATTCAAGGCCAGCAGAGAAGATAATTGAAAAACGGTTTGATTCTATTGGTCCGGTTATTGGTCAAGAGTTAAGAACAAAGACGATTTACGCTATTATTATTGCCTTGTTAATGATTATTCTTTTTATTTCCTGGGCCTTTAGAAAGGTTTCCAAACCAATTTCTTCTTGGAAGTACGGAGTTATTGCGATTATAGCGCTTTTCCATGACATTTTAATTGTGCTTGGTATTTTTGTATTTTTAGGAAAATTTTTTAGTATTGAGGTTAATGCCCCATTCGTAGCGGCTCTTCTTACTATTTTAGGTTACTCAGTAAACGACACTATTGTTATTTTTGACAGGGTCAGAGAAAATTTAAAACACTATGACTATCACTTTGATAACACCGTTAACAAAAGTGTAAACCAAAATTTACTTCGATCTGTTTATACTTCAGTAACAACGCTTCTAGTCCTTTCGTCGCTGTACTTTTTTGGCGGTGAAACAATAAAAAGCTTTGTTTTAGCTTTAATAATTGGAGTAGTAATAGGAACGTACTCATCAATATTCCTAGCCAGCCCGCTTTTAGTGGTTTGGGAAAAACTTAAAAGAAAATAAGTTTTAAACATTTCGCCAATGACAATAGGGTGGTATAAGGAGGTACCATAGATCACCATAGAAAAATTAAAAAGGCATGAACCGAAAAATGGTTCATGCCCGTTTTATTTCTAGAAAATACCCGTTTTATTTTTTAGGGGATAATTGTTGTTCCCCTTAGTTGTTTGCCTAAAAGGATTTTTAGAAGAATATCTTTTTCATTCCCATTTACTATGGATACTTTTTTTGTCCCTCCTTCGCATGCTGTTCTAGCTGATTTTAGTTTTATTCGAATACCATTGCTTCCAGGTCTTGAAGTTGTTCTTTTATCAACTTGATCTAAAAAATTAGTAGTAATTGAATCTTTTTCTATGATTTTTATAATATTGTTGATACATCGTAATCCTTTTTGTTGATGTAGATTACATCCAATGCCGTCTTCAATTGATGTCATCATAATAAGATGATTTGCTTTAGCAATAATTGTGGTTTTTGCCGACAAAGGATCGTTATCTCCGTCAAGTTCTTCTGGATTAACATTATCGGCTTCATTTGATAAAATAACAAATTTTTTAGCATAAGCTTTTTGGAAGACATCACTAGTGAAATCGTTCTGTAAAGTTTTGGTTGTGTAGTTACCGGACCCGGCTTTAACACCGTATTCTCTAAAAGCGTCAATATAAGCTTTAAAAAGGTCGGCTTGTCCCATCATAGAATAAAGAGCCTTGTCTTCCGGTGATAGGTTAATTTCTTTATCTCTTGAAATAGAAATACCAATAGGGATAGCTCCCGAGAGAACTAAAATAAACCAAAAATTATCAATTAACCCTGAAACTTGTTTTACAACCCCCTCAATAAACGACAAGTTCGGAGCCCCGTTTGTAACATTTAATGCTCCACCAATTTTTACAACAACTTTTTTTCTCATAATATTTTCTCCTTATAGATTGTAGTGTTCAATTAATTTTTATTTTGTAATTTTTTAAGCTTAAAATAAAATTAATCTATTGTCAATCATTATTATGATTATTTGCACTTGACAAGGTTTTTTATTATTTTATAATGAAATTAGCACTCGTAATAGGAGAGTGCTAATTATAGGATACAGAATATTAACTCATGAAAGATAGAACTCAAAAACTTTTGGATTATACTATTAGGAATTATATTAAAACCGCACAACCGGTTGGGTCTAGTTTTCTAGTGGAAAAAACAGGTTTAGATGTGTCATCAGCTACGGTTAGGAACGAACTTATGGAGCTTGAGCAAGAAAATTATCTTTACCAGCCCCATACTTCAGCCGGACGAATTCCAACTGAACAAGGTTATAAATTTTGGCTTGAAACTTTTTATAAAAATAAACCTTTAAGTAAAAATAAACAAAAAACTTTGGATAATATAAAAGATAAGTTTAAAAAAGATAAAGAGCAGATGGCAAAAGAGCTGGCAAAAACGATTTCAGAGATGTCCGGCACGGCAATTATCGTTGGTTTTTCTGAAGTTAATATTTATTATACCGGAATTTCCAACTTATTTTCCCAACCTGAATTTCGAGAGTACCAACTTGTTTGCAGTATCTCGGAAATTGTTGACGGGCTGGAAGAAGTATTACCAGACTTGTTTAAAAGTATAAAAAATGATATAAATATTCTCATTGGTTCTGATAATCCTTTTAGCGAAAAGTGTTCGATTATAACAACAAAACTTGGAACAAACGGATTATTTATAGTACTTGGGCCAATTAGAATGAACTACGAAGAAAACATCGCGCTTGTTAAATTTTTAAAAGAAATAATATGAAGGATGAGAAAATAAAAGAAAAAAAGAAAATAAAGGAGCTTAAAAATCAGGTCAAAGAAAATCTTGATGGATGGATGCGTAGTCAAGCTGACTATGAAAATTTAAAAAAAGAGATGATTATACAAAAAGAAGACTGGATAAAATTTGCCAATACAAATTTGATAATAGAAATTTTGCCGGTTTTAGATAACTTTAAGGCATCAACTAATCATGTTCCGGAAAGTGAAAAAACAAGTCCGTGGGTGCAGGGCATAATGTATATTCAAAAACAGCTCCAAGATATTTTAAACAGTCAAGGAGTAGAAGAAATAAAAACAGTTGGGGAAAAATTTGATCCGGAATTACACGATGCTGTTGAAGATAAAACTATTAAAAAAAGTAAAGAACATAAAAAAGGACATATTATAAAAGAAGTAAAGCCAGGTTATATTTTACACGGAAAAGTAATTAGCCCGGCGAGAGTAGTAGTAGGATGATAAGTAAGTTTATATTTTAATCTGTTTTTAGGGAATTAGCTTTTTATCTTTTTAAAAGTTATAAGTCAAGACTTAAAAACTAACAAACATATGCCAATTATGAAGTATCGACCTTGGTGGCCTGATGATTTCGAAGATTTTGATAAAAATTTCGGAGAACTCTCTCAAGCTTTTGGTCAAGCTAAAGGCTTTGTTCCGGCTATTGATGTTTATCAGGATAAAGATAGTGTAACCGTAGAAACTCCACTTCCGGGAATTGATCCGGAAAAAGTGGATATTTCCATTGAAAACGATGTTTTGACAATTAAGGGTGAAAGTGAGCAAAAAAAAGAGGTTGATGAAAAAGAGTATTACAGGAAAGAAGTTAGAGCAGGTAGTTTCTTTAGAAGTGTTGCTTTGCCAACTCATGTAATCGGAGATAAAGCAGAAGCCAGCTACGACAACGGGATTTTAAAGATCGTAATCCCTAAAGCTCCGGAAAGCAAACCAAAGACCATTAAGGTTAAAATGTTAAAGGATAATCCGTTAGCTAACGGAAAAAAATAAATCCCGCACCTTTTTTATATGATGCGGGATAGAAGGGTCAGGGATTTTTTCCTGGGTTCATTTTTCGCTCCTTATCTTTAAGTAGTCTCTGAAATATTTTAGCATTCCAATGAAAAATATTAATGCAAGTACGATAAGAGTTATGATGAAATTAAAAGATTCATTGTTTGTTTTGATTAGATGTGTAGTATTTTGATGCATATTGCAAGATGCTATAACTAAAATTAGTGTAGCAAGAAATGCGAACAAAAAAGCTATAGCGATACTGATTTTATCTGTTTCATTGTCCATTTGTTATCTCCCCTTAGTTTATTTTAGTGTGCGATTAAATCAATAATTAATAATAAATTATAACTAATATTAAAAAATAAGTCAATACATAAAAAATCCTTATAAATAATTAATAAAATGATTGCTTATAGGATAAAAGTATTTAAAAAATATGGGAAAAATTTTAGGAATTGATCTGGGAACGACTAATTCAGCGATGGCTATTGTTGAAGGAGGCTCTCCAAGGATCTTGGAAAATAAAGAAGGTAATCGAACTACTCCTTCTATTGTAGCAATTTCAAAAGCAGGCGAAAGATTGGTTGGACAGACTGCTAAACGCCAGGCTGTGACTAATCCGGAAAATACTGTTTTTTCAGTGAAACGTTTAATCGGTAGGCGCTTTGAGGATAAGGAAGTACAGGATGATATTAAGCTTGTGCCTTACAAGATGGTAAAATCAGGTGAAGGTGTAAAGGTAAAAATGGGAGATAAAGATCACACTCCGCAGGAAATTTCCGCGATGATTTTACAGAAATTAAAAGCAGATGCCGAAGAAAAATTAGGCGAGACCATAACTGAAGCTGTAATTACTGTGCCGGCTTATTTTGATGATTCACAAAGACAGGCCACTAAAGACGCCGGGAAAATCGCCGGGCTTGAGATTAAAAGAATCATTAACGAGCCAACAGCGGCTGCGCTTGCTTATGGATTTGATAAAAATAAAGGAGAAAAAGTTGTGGTGTATGATTTGGGCGGCGGAACTTTTGATGTTTCGGTTTTAGAAATCAGTGAAAATACCGTTGAGGTTAAGTCTACTCATGGTGACACTCATTTAGGTGGAGATGATTTTGATCAGAGAATTATAAGCTGGATTATTGAAGAGTTTAAAAAAGATAGCGGGATCGATCTTGGGAATGATCAGTTAGCTTTACAAAGATTAAAAGAGTCAGCTGAAAAAGCCAAGCACGAACTTTCTACCACTACAGAAACAGAAATTAATCAGCCGTTTATCACTACCGATGAGTCCGGTCCAAAACATTTGGTTTTAAAAATGACCAGAGCAAAATTAGAGGAAATCGTTGGAGATTTGGTGGAGAAAACTTTAGAGCCGTGCAAAGAAGCATTAAAAGATGCAAAACTTTCGGCAGGTGACATCGATAATGTTATTTTAGTGGGTGGAATGACTAGAATGCCTTTGGTCCAAGAAACTGTGGAAAAGTTTTTTAATAAAAAACCAAATATTACTGTTAACCCAGACGAAGTAGTGGCAACAGGTGCGGCTGTGCAGGCTGGAGTTTTACAAGGTGATGTAAAAGATGTATTATTACTTGATGTGACTCCCTTGACTTTGGGAATTGAAACTTTAGGCGGAGTAGCAACCCCGCTTATTACGAAAAACACTACTATCCCAACTACAAAGTCACAAGTTTTTTCTACCGCAGCTGACAATCAAACTTCAGTGGAAATTCACGTTGTTCAGGGTGAGCGTTCTATGGCAACCGATAATAAAGCTTTGGGTAGATTTATTTTAGACGGAATTCCACCATCACCAAGAGGAGTACCGCAGGTTGAAGTATCTTTTGACATTGATGCTAACGGTATTTTGAATGTTAAAGCCAAAGATAAAGCCAGCGGGAAAGAACAATCAATTACTATTACTGCTTCATCAGGGCTATCAAAAGAAGAGGTAGAAAAAATGAAAAAAGACGCTGAGGCTCACGCAGATGAAGACAAGAAAAAGAAAGAGGGAATTGAAATTAAAAATACTGCTGAGGGGGTTGTAAATCAATCAGAAAAAACTCTAAAAGAAATGGGTGACAAAGTTAAACCTGAAATCAAAAAAGAAGTTGAAGAAAAAGTTGAAGCTCTGAAAAAAGTAAAAGACAGCGATGATACTGAAGCAATTAAAAAAGCTATGGATGAGCTAACAGAATCTCTTCAAAAAATAGGCGCAGAAATGTATAAAGATCAGGGGCAGGCTGCTCCGGGCGCAGGCTCTACTCCAGGACAAGAAGAAAATCAGACCAGTGGTGAGAAAAAAGACGAACCTGTGGAAGGAGAGTTTGAAGAAGAGAAAAAAAAGGAAGAAGATAATAAATAACATTTGTCATCCTGAGCGAGTGAAGCGAGTCGAAGGATCTCGTCGTTATACCACGAGATTCCTCCACTTCGCTCCGCTTCGGTCGGAATGACAGAGAATTCTATATGCAAAATCAACAACAACCCGCTCAAGGCGGGCAAGCAAAACAAGAAGTTAAAATTGCCGATAATATTCCGGGAGCAGAGTATGCTAATTTTATGCAGACTAATCATAATAAGGAAGAGTTTCAACTAGTCTTCGGTAATATTATGGCGCCAAGTGGAAGGGTAGTTAGTAAAATTATTACAACCCCCGGACACTTTAAAAGGATTATATCTGCCATGCAGGCAAATTTAAAAAAATACGAAGAAAAGTTCGGCGAAGTAAAAGAATCAGCCCCGGTTGAAAGCAAAGAAATCGGGTTTGCTGATAAGCAATAAACATGAGTAAAGACTACTATAAAATATTAGGCGTTCAAAAAGGCGCTTCAGAAGATGAGATCAAAAAGGCTTTTCGTGCATTGGCTCATAAATATCATCCGGATAAAAAGGGTGGTGATGAGGCAAAATTTAAAGAGGCGAATGAAGCTTACCAGGTTTTGTCGGACAAAGAAAAGCGTTCTCAGTACGATCAGTTTGGGCAGACTTTTGAGAATGCTCAGGCCGGGGGCGGATTTCATGGCTTTGAAGGTTTTCGTGATTTTTCCGGTTTTGCCAGCGGTTTTTCAGGTGACAAAGGTGGAGTTGAGTTTGACTTAGGAGATGTTTTTTCTGATTTTTTTAACGGACAAAGAGGAGCGGGAAGACAACGAAAAGGCAGAGATATAGAAGTGGACGTAACTATCAGCTTTGAAGAAATGATAACCGGCACAGAGAAAACTATTGAGCTTGCCAAGAATACAACTTGTTCAAAGTGTTCCGGATCCGGAGCTGAGCCAGGTACAAAAATGAAAACTTGCGCTACTTGTCATGGAAAAGGGCAAACAGAGCAAATCAAACAAACAATTTTAGGAGCCTTTAAAACAGCTACAGTTTGCTCAAATTGTAAGGGCGAGGGACAAATTCCGGAGAAAAAATGTTCTAAGTGTCATGGTAATGGGATTATAAAAGAAAGCGAAAAAATCAAAATTAAAATCCCAGCCGGAATACACGATAACGGCACGATTAGGGTGGTTGGGAAAGGCGAGGCTATTAAAAGCGCTTCTTCCGGAGATCTTTATATAAATGTTCACATAACTCAAAACAGAAAATTTCAGAGAATTAATTATGATATAAAAACTAAAAAATATATAAATTTAAGTCAGGCTATTTTGGGTGATAAGATAGAAATAGATACGCCGATCGGAACTGTTAAGTTAAAAGTCCCGGATGGCACAGTGTCCGGGAAGCAGTTTAAATTGCGTGGCAAAGGTATCCCGCACTTGCGTGGATTCGGAATAGGTGATTTAATTGTAGAGATAGACGTGAAAATTCCGGATAAATTAACCAGACAGCAGAAGAAACTAGTAAAAGAGTTGAGAGACGAAGGACTTTAGATAGCTTCATTAGCTTTTATGTTGGAATTATTTAAAAATTTATTTAATTACATCGGAGGATGGGATGTGGCTGTTGTTTTAGTTTTTGTTTTGTCTGCGGTATTGTTTGTTTTTCTTTTAAAAAAAGAAAAGGTGATGGCTTTAATTTTAAGCATTTATTTAGCTTTTATTTTTGTAGAAGAGTTTGCCATCTTGAACGCATCGTCTTTAAAGATAAAATTAATTTCTGCAAATGAATTTTTTCTTGAAGTTTTATTTATAATAATAATAGCTGTTTTTTTAAAGTTATTTTTAAAAACAGGATTTTTCAAAAGCTACAAAAGATTATATGAAAAAAGAAAGATAATTTTTTTAAATATCTTAACTTTAGGCCTTTTTATTAGTATAAGTCTGCATTATTTTTTACCGCCTTACATAAGTAATGAATTAAGTTTATTTATAAAATTTATCTTTATTTTTCCAATTAGTTTTTTCTTGTGGTTAATTATTCCAATGTTAAGTTTATTTTTAGTTAAAAGATAATTAATAAATAATTAAATTAAATCTAAAATATCAATTATTAAATTGCAGAGCGATTCAGCAATTGATAGAGGTTAGATTAATATAAAAATATGGCTAATATTTTTACAAACGATAACTTTCAAGAAGATGTTATCGAAGCGTCAAAAGAAAAACCGGTTTTAGTTGATTTTTTCGCTGACTGGTGCGGACCGTGTCAAGTTATGGCACCGGTTATCGATGAACTGTCTGAAACAATGGGAGACAAAGCATCAGTAGGGAAATTAAACGTAGATCAAGCTCAAGAAATTGCCGGTAAGTACGGCGTAATGAGTATTCCGACAGTTAAAATTTTTAGAAACGGAGAAGTTGTAGATGAAACAGTTGGTGCTCAGTCAGCTGATAATCTTAAAGCTTTACTGGAAAAACATATCTAAAATATGAATAAAAAATTTTCGCCTTTGCTATTCTTAGCATCTTTAGGAGCCGGAGGAGCTGCTATTGGATTTTGGGCATTTATTAATTACACTGTTCCTCATGGAAAAGGTTTAATAAAAATTTCACAAGTTTACACGGAAAATTTGCCTTTATGGAAAGAAATTCTTTACAGAATTCTTGATGTAAATATGGTTGTTTTCTCGTTGATTCATATAGTTCTGAGTATTTGGTTTTTAGTGATGCTTGTTAAATGGCTAAAAACTGAAATGTATAAGGAGTTTATCAATAACCCCTTACTTAACGCCGGAATTATGGCGCCGTTCATTTCTATAACAATGACGATTAATGTTTTTTTAGCGGTTGTTCGTTATTTTGTGCCTGCTATGGCTGATAATTTACAGTCTATGATGGTCCCAGGTCTTATTGGCTGGGGATTGGTTTGGTTTTTTGTTTTAAAAATGGAGTTAAGGTTGTTAAAAATCTCTTTTACTAAAGGATTTGATGTTAGCCAAATTCATTTTGGCTGGCTACTTCACCCCTTTGCTTTGGCGATGGTGACTGTTACCGGAACAGGGATAGCGGCTCTGGCTAAAAGCCCGGATATCGCCGGAACAGCGATGTTCATGTCCTTAATCTCCGGAACTATGGGAATGTTTCTTCTGTTAGTAAAAGTTGTTTCTATTTTTCAAAAACATTTTTCCTCTGAAGGTTTGCCGGCTAAACAGTTTTTGCCAAGCTTTTTGATAGTAGTTCCTAATATTACTTTGTACGCTATAAGTTTATTTAGGTTCGGTCATTATCTAGAGCATCATCAAGGAGCTCATTTGCAATCTTATTTTATGGTTGTGATGGTAACGGCTTTTGCCTTTGAAACTTGGTATATGCTTTTTGGACTGTATCTGCTTAAAGATTACTTTAAAAAAGAATTTAAAGAAGAGTTTCATGTTTCGCAGTGGGGGCTTGTTTGTCCGTTTGTGGCTTACAGTGTTTTAGGAAGTTTTGTTTACTTTCTTTTCTCTCCAACCCCGGCAATGTTTTGGTTTATTGTTCTAGTAATGGCTGTTACAGCAATTTTGTTCTTAAAATTATTACGCCGCCAACTAAACTGCTTCGGAATTTTAAAGTGTAAAAGATGCACAAGTTGTGAACAATAATTAATTTAACGATTATTATTTTTAAAACCCGCGAATAATTCGCGGGTTTTTGTTTTCCTTGATTTTTAGGTGGTTGTAAGGTATTATATTTATATTCAATATTCTATATTCTAAATTCTAAACTTATGTTAAAACTTTACAACACTTTAACGCGAAAAAAAGAAAAATTTAAATCAATTAAAAAGAACGAGGTCGGACTTTATACTTGTGGTCCGACTGTTTATGATTATGCCCATATTGGGAATCTTCGGACATATGTTTTTGAAGATATTTTAAAAAGAGTATTGGTTTATAATAACTATAAAGTAAGGCATGTAATGAACATCACCGATGTTGGGCATTTAACCGGCGACAGAGATATGGGTGAGGACAAATTGGAAAAAGGCGCTAAACGTGAAGGAAAAACCGCCTGGGAAGTTGCGGAATTTTATACAAAGGCTTTTAAAGAAGATATTAAAAAATTAAATATCATAGGGCCGGATATTTGGTCTAACGCTGCATCGGATAAAAACATTGAAAAACAAATTGAATTGATTAAAATTTTAGAAGAAAAAAGTTATACTTATAAAACTTCTGATGGAGTTTATTTTGACACCTCTAAGTTCCCTGATTACAACAAATTAAGTCATTTAAAATTAGATGAGCTAAAAGAGGGGGCAAGAGTAGAAAAAAACGATGAAAAGAAAAATCCAACTGACTTTGCATTGTGGAAATTTTCACCAAAAGACTCCAAGAGACAAATGGAGTGGAAAAGTCCTTGGGGAGTTGGTTTCCCTGGCTGGCACATTGAGTGTTCGGCTATTAGTATGCGTCACCTTGGCGATCAACTTGATATTCACTGTGGCGGGATCGATCATATTAATGTTCACCATACAAATGAAATTGCTCAGTCAGAAGCTGCGACCGGTGAAAAGTTTTTTAACTACTGGATGCACGGAGCTTTTTTAAATATTCAAGGCGGTAAAAAAATGGCGAAAAGTGATGATAATTTTTTAACCATTGAAAATGCTTTAATCAAAAAAAATATCAACCCTCTTGTCTATAGATTTGCTATGTTACAAACTCATTACCGCAAACCAATGGAGTATTCTGAAGATACTATAAAAAATTCAGAACATGGGCTTAATAATTTGGCAAATAAAGTTAGAACTTTAATGTTTAAAGTGGATAATGTAAAAAAATATGCTGTTGATAAAAAATTTAAAGAAAAATTTATCAATGTAATTAACGACGATTTAAACATACCCCAAGCTTTAGCGATAGTTCAAGAAGTACTAAAATCAGAACTTAGCAAAGGCGATAAATTAGCAACTATTTTAGATTTTGATAAAGTGCTGGGGCTGGATTTACAAAAGCAAAAAATCAAAGAGCTACCAAAAGAAATTATTGACTTAGCTGAAAAAAGAAAAAAAGCCAAACAAGGAAAAGACTGGGAATTGTCCGATAAATTAAGAGATGAAATTCAAAAAAAAGGATACATTGTTGAAGATTTACAGGATAATGATTTTTCAGTAAGAGCAAAAAATTAAAATGAAAATATCTAAAATTACAATTGTTATTGGAATTGTTTTGAGTTTTTTGGCTGGTTTTCTTCTTCAAATCATAGATTTAAGTAAGAGTGATTTTGATGAAGAAATTTTAGAGATAGGAAAAGTTGAATTTGTTATTGATGGAGATACTTTTATTTTAAGTGATAACAGAAAAGTAAGATTAATCGGAGTCGATGCTCCTGAAAAAGATGAATTTTTATATGAAGAATCTAAACAGCTGTTAAAATTTTTAGTGGAAGGAAAGACCGTTAAACTTGAAAAAGAGGTTATGGAAACAGACAGATACGGTCGTCTTCTTCGTCATGTTTTTATAGATAATATTTGGGTAAATAAAACATTACTTGACGAAGGGTTGGCCAGAGTGATGACTATACCGCCAGACAATTTTTCTGCTGTCTTCCTGGAAAAAGCAGAATCAAAAGCAAAAGATAATAAAAAAGGGCTTTGGAAATAAAAAATATGTTAAATAAAACAAAACAGAAAGAAAATAAACCAAAAGATGTAAAACTCTCTCGAGTCTTTTATCACTATTGGAAGTACGGAAAACAGTACAAGTGGCAGTATTTATTTATGGCACTTGGTTTTATTGTTGGAAGTTTGCTTATGTTTGTAATTAATCCTCTTTATTATAGAGATATTGTAAATCTAATGAATGAGGGCGCTGAACTTGAGAAAATTTGGTCTGTATTTTTAATTATTATCGGAATAGTAATTATAGCCAACATTCTTTTTAGAATAGCAGATTTTTTAATGACTAAATATCAGTTAAAGGGGATGATTGATTTAAATGATTATGTTTTTGTAAAAACCATAGAACATTCTAATTCCTTTTTTGAAAATAATTTTACCGGTTCGTTAGTTAATAAGTTAAATAAATTCGTTTTGGCTTATGAACATATTATGGATATTTTTATTTTTGGTATTTTCTTTTCAGTGGGTCAGGCCATAACGGCTATAATAATTTTATTTTTTACAAATGTTCAGATAGGATTTATATTTTTAACTTGGTCGATTTTATATGTTTTGGTGGCTATTTTTTTTACAAAGAAAATATTAATTTTAGATTACGACAAGGTAACAAAAAATACAAAAAGGAATGGTGTTTTGGCTGACGCTATTACTAATGTTTTAAATATAAAAATTTTTGCTTCTTTGAAAAAAGAAAGAAGTTATTATCAAGAATTTATTAATGAAACAGGCGACGCGGTTTATAAATCATGGAGTTTCCAGAATTATCATAGGGTTGTGACAGCTGTTTTTTTCTTGGTTTTAGAGTTTTCTGCTGTTGGATATGCTTTAAAACTTTGGTCTGAGGGTGTCTTAACGGTAGGTGACGTTGTTTTGATTCAAGCTTATTTTGGTTTATTTTTTTCATCACTTTGGGCGCTTAGTAGAACGTTTAAAAATTTAATTCAATCAATTTCTGATGCTAAGGAAATGGTACAGATTTTAGACAGAAAAGTCGACGTGCAAGACGTTGAAAATGCCGGTGAAATAAAAGTTGAAAAAGGCGAAATTCTATTTCAAAAAGTTACTTTTTCTTATCCAAACCAAAAAGAAGAGGTGTTTTCAGAATTTAATTTAAGAATTCCAGCCGGACAGAGCTTAGGATTAGTCGGAACCAGCGGAGCTGGAAAAACAACAATAACTAAATTATTACTCAGGTTTGCAAATTTAAATTCAGGACAAATCTTAATTGATAATCAAGACATTTCGCAAGTCACGCAAGGCTCTTTGAGAAATAATGTTTCTTATGTTCCGCAAGAACCAGTCCTTTTCCATCGTTCAATTTACGAAAATATTGCCTATGCCAAATCAAACGCCAGCAAAGAAGAAATTTTAGCAGCTTCCAAAAAGGCCCATGTTCATGAATTTGTTAAAACACTGGAAAGCGGTTATGAAACATTGGTAGGAGAAAGAGGGGTAAAGTTATCAGGTGGGCAAAAACAAAGAGTAGCTTTAGCCAGAGCATTTCTAAAAAATGCACCGATTTTAGTTTTAGATGAAGCAACCTCATCACTTGATTCTGTTTCTGAGGAATTTATTCAAGACGCATTATTTAAATTAATGAAGGGAAAAACAGTTATCGTAGTGGCACACAGGCTAAGCACCGTTCAAAAATTAGACAGAATTTTAGTAATTGAAGAAGGCGCTATCCAAGAAGACGGCACTCACCAAAAATTAATAAAACAAAAAGGCCTTTACCAAAAATTCTGGCAAAAACAAACAGCTAAATTTGTATAAAAATATTAGATAAAGAACAAATTATAAAATTAATTTTGAATTTGATAAATTTATGCTAGATATTCCGTATGAAAAAAATAGAGGGGAAAGTTGTGCTTTGTCTTGTTATACGATGACGGCTAGATATTTTTTTTCGGAAAGTACTTTTGAGCAAATCGCTGAAATTTCTGACTGGAAACAAGGCTACGCTGTTTGGGGGTTTAAATTTTGGTTGTGGATTATGGATAAGGGTATTAAAATTACTGAGTATGATTTGATAGATTTGCTTAGTTGGTCAGAAAATGGAATCGAGGGTTTAAAAAATTCAATATCAAAAAAAGAATATAACTTCATCGTAGAGCACACTTATAATATTGATTCATACTCAGATGATATTAAAAAAGTTTTGACTCATCCTAATTTTACTTTTAAAAAACAAAGACCGAATTGGGAAGATTTAGTTAGCGCGTTTAATGATGGGGCTGTTTGTGAAGTTGTTCTTGATTCTGTGACATTAGATAAAAAAGAAAATGATTTTTCTCTACATAGAATTGTTGTCCTAGACATAACCAATAAATATATTATTTTTCATGATCCGCGAACAAAAAAATCAATGCCAAAAAGAAAAGAAAAAATAGAATTATTCAAAAAAGCTTGGTTAGAAAAATTGCAAGGACCGGAATTATGCATTTATCAAAAATAAAATTAACTATGAATTTTCAAGAATTATTACAATTTATTGATCTAGAGAGTAAAAGACTTATTCAAAATTACGGGCAGAATTCTACAGAGCAAGAAATAATTTTGGCAAGAACCGTAAAGTTAACAGAAGAGCTCGGGGAATTGTGTAATGAGGTTTTAGCATTTAATGGTGATCAGCGAGAAGATAAATTAAATAAAATGGATAAAAATAATTTACCAAACGAACTCGCTGATGTGATTATAACGACCTTACTATTAGCCAAGGCAATGGATGTTGATATCAGAGAGGCATTAAAAAATAAAATCGAAAAAATTAATAATAGGTGTTAAATTTAACAAAAATATTTATGAGTAAAAAAATTTTAGAGATTAAAAATAAAATTAAAAATTGTATAATAATTCATGGATGTCCTGACAACGAAGAAAAAGCTATGAATCCAAAAACAAGAACTTATGACAAACACTGGCTTCCTTGGATTAAAAATGAATTAGAGAAGGTGGAGTTTAGGGTTGATTTTCCGTTAATGCCACATCCCTGGAACCCTTCTTATAAGGACCATAAAAAGGAATTTGAAAAATTAGATATAAATGAGAGTTCAATTTTAATTGGAACCAGTTGCGGGACTACTTTTTTATTGAGATGGCTCGGAGAGACAAGGCGAAAGGTTAAAGCGTTTATAATGGTCGCCCCCTGGTATAATCCAAAATATGACAATAAAGGAAGAGATTTTTATGACTTTAAAATAGACAAAAGCGTAAAAGATAGAGTTAAAAATATTATTATGTTTATAGCCGATAATGAAGGTGAAACTGGAAAAAGATCAGCAAAAATATTTGCAGAAAAATTAGACCCAAAAGTAATTAGCATCAGTGGATATGGTCATTACATTGAAAGTCATATGAAAACAGACAAGTTCCCTGAATTATTAAAAGAAGTTATCGATATTTAAAAATAATATTATTAACTATTTTACCATATATAGTTGAATGGTAAAGCGAAGATTAAACTAATTAAAAATATATGAAATATCTAATTATAAACGCAGATGACTTTGGGTACAGTAAAGTTTTTAATGAAGGGATATTAGATTCTTAGTGGTACTAAAAAATCAATTAGTGAAGTAATAGAGTGGCTAGAAACCATTAAAGACGGTGGTTGCGAAACAATTATTTTTCACCCCGGCAAATTTGACTCTACCAGCAAGTCGACTTTAAATAAATAAAGAAAGAGAAGATGACGTAAAAAAGATTATAAAATTAAATAAAATATTACCAGAATATAACGCAAAGTTGATTAGTTATTCTGATTTTATGAATTTAAAAGAACAATTATGATCCAAGCTATTTTATTTGATAGAGACGGAGTTATTATAAACTCTGAAAAGACGAATGTTTTTTCTGCTGTTCAAGCTTTTGGTGATCTTGGTATTGTAATTTCAGAAAAAGATAAAGAGTATATTGTCGGAAAGCATACACTGGACTACGTGGAATATTTTGAAAAAAAATACTCTTTTCCTCTTGATATGTTTTTAAAAATACAGAAGGAAAATTATTATAAATTATTTTCATCAGTTGAGTTTTTTGAAAATACAATCAAATTAATAAAAAGATTAAAGTTAAAAGGCTATAAAATAGCCTTGACTACATCGTCTCATCTTGATAGCACTAAAACTGTTTTTGAAAAAGCAAACTTAGGTGAAGTTTTTGATGTTGTTGTAACTTTTGAAGACTGCAAAAAAAGAAAACCAGACCCTTATCCGTATTTGATAACAGCCAAAAAGTTGGGTATAAAATCGAGTGAATGTTTAGTCATTGAAGATTCGGTGATTGGATTAGAGTCAGCAAAAAATGCCAAAATGAAATGCGTAGTAATACCAAACGAATACACAAAAAAGCAAGATTTTACTAAAGCAGATTTTATCGTAAAATATCCTAACGAGATTGAAGACATATTAAATAATAAAAATATTTAAATAAATAATTACCACTTTACCATTCAATTACATATGGTAAAGCAAGAGTATTATAAATTAATTCTTATGAAAAACGTCATATTAATGCATGGTAAAAATACTAATCCAAGTGAGAAATGGTATCCATGGCTTGAAAAAGAAATTAGTAAATTTGGTGTTAATTTTATCGCGCCGATTTTACCTAATGCGAATGATCCGGAGATTAACGAGTGGATAAACGAGCTAGGGAAAACAAATCCGGACAAATATTCTATTTTGATTGGTCATTCTCGCGGAGGAGTCGCTATTTTAAGATGGCTTGAAACACAATCTAATGATTTTAAAGTTAAAAAAGTTATTTTAGTTGCAACTAATTCCGGTGATTCAGAGAAAAGAAATAAAACAAAAAATAATAAAGGGTTTTTTAGTGAAGACGGTTATGATTTTGAAAAAATAAAAAAACATTGTGATGACTTTGTGATATTTCTT
>Ga0257124_1001046_pt1 | contig 23068 bp, 21 predicted proteins | sample SI106_150metaG_FD_190154 | JGI IMG/M metagenome (GOLD analysis project Ga0257124, IMG submission 190154) | Marine microbial communities from Saanich Inlet, British Columbia, Canada - SI106_150 | ecosystem: Environmental > Aquatic > Marine > Inlet | place: Canada: British Columbia | collected...
GCTGATGGACGAGGTAGAAGATAAAACTACTCTGTCTGTCTGATAATTGTACTTGATTCATACATAATCTATTAATTGATTTTATATATATTCAATCATATAGATAAAATTTTCAAGTTTCAAGCTTATGATTAAATATATATTTATTCATAATTAAGAATCCTGCCCCGCATGCGCTCCTTTAAGTTTCCACTCAGAAACCAAAAACAATATACTTATATTCATAAACAATTTATACTCCAATGTATGAATCATTCCTTATTTTAGCTGTATATATTCTTTCCCTCATCAATTAATAATTTTTGATTAAAACTTAACGCTTGTGAATATTGAAGAAAAGACTTTCATTCCACTTGTTAACTACCACTCTCATACTTATCGCTGCAAACATGCTTCCGGTGAAGTAGTTGAATTTGTAAAAGCCGCATCGAAGGCGGGTTTAAAAATCTTCGGGGTCTCAGACCACTGCCCATTTCCTGACGACCGCTGGCTTAATATACGAATGCCGTACGAAGAATTGGACGATTACATTGAGGCTGTTCTTGCTGCAAAAAGTTCAGTTCCTGAAGTACGTGTTTTGCTAGGAATGGAATGTGAGTATGTTAAGGAATATAAGAATTACCTAGAAGATGAATTACTGGGCAAACGCCAGTTCGAATATTTGATTGGAGCTGCTCACTATACTCCGTACAAAGGTGAATGGCTCAATTCTTTCACCGATCTGGGTTGCACATCTCATTTGAAGGCATACACTGAGTATCTATGCCATATGATGGAGTCTCAACTTTTTACGTTCATTGCCCACCCAGACATATTTGGCAGTAGCTACCTTGATTGGAATGCAGATTTAAACTCATGCTCCCTTGATATTCTTAGAACTGCCGAGGAAACTCAAATACCCCTGGAGATTAATGGTAACGGGTTACGTAAAGAATATCTGAATAGTTCAGTCGGCCTTCGTCCTCCATATCCTTGGCGCCCGTTTTGGGAACTTGCTACTGAATTTAACATCAAGGTGGTCTGCAACTCTGATTGCCATAATCCCAATGATGTCATCGCAGGAATATCAGAAAATTTATCGATGGCCGATACACTGGGACTTGAATTAGCAGATTTGAGTTATCTTCATTTATTATAAAAACAGTTCACTCTACACATATTTAATTCTTTGATCCTTGTCATCAAATACATGTAAACCCTCTAATTTGAACGACAAGCCAACTTTTTGACCTACATTTATTGTAGGTTGCTTTGAACTAATTGCAAAAACAGATTTACCTGAAACAATTAGCCCAACGATCCAATCAACTCCTGTTGGCTGTGAATACTCTTTAGACTTTAGCTTCGTAAAATAATCTTTATTGTATTGAGCAAATTATAGGAATTATTTTTTTATTGACAACATTTGACTAAATTAGTATGCTTAAAATGCTTCCAAGTAGTGTCGAAGTGAAGAGTCATTTAGTCCAATTGTTGAAGATCAATAGAATATTTTAATAACTGTAGTTGTGTTTGACGGGTTTGGGTAAGACTTCAATATTTAGTAAATTTTTACTCAAGTTTTTTACAACAACTGACCAGTATTAAAAGCTTCGATGAACTTAATCAATCTTTTCTAAGGAGAAACTAATGGGGAAAAGAGTACTTTTTGTTTGCGTTGTATTGCTGACATATATTTGCACATCACCTGTTTATGCCAAAAAACGGTCAATTACTGTCATGACACCCTTTTTGGCCCAACCCGGAACGCAATTGATGGTCGAGGCTTTTGAAAAAGCCGCCCATGAAAAGACATGGGAAGTGGATGTTATTGATACCTCTGGCGATGTAGCTGCTTTGGTCAGCAGAATGGAAGATGTCGTACTTCAAAAGCCTGATGCAATTGTTATAAACGTTGATCCAAACCAGATCAAAACGGGGTTATTGGCAGCCCGAGATGCTGGTATCCCTGTATTTGGTATGGATTCTGGGGTTGATTCCCTGTTGCAAGCTAACGTTACAAGCAATGGATACGTTATGGCTGCGGAAACGGCAACCTTCGTAGTTGATCAACTAAATGGACAGGGGAATGTTGTTATGTTTATCTTTGAGTCATATCCTCCCGTTCAGATGCGTGGAGCTATTGCAGAATCAATATTCAACAATACTCCTGACCTGAATATTCTTGATAAAATCACACCGAGTTTCGATAAAGGTCCGCTTGAAGGAGCACGTAATGCCATGGAGGCAGTTCTCATTGCAAACCAGGGCAAAGGTAGCATTCAAGCTGTTTGGGCAGCGTGGGATGACCCTGCTCTTGGAGCGGAACAGGCAATTAGAGATGCCGGTCGTGAAAACGAAAACATCATAATTGTAGGAATTGATGCCACGGAACAAGCAAAAGATCGCATTTCAGCACTAGGAAATTTTAAGGCCACCGTTGCCCAAGATTTCTCTGGGATTGCTGAAACTGTGGCACAAATCATAGAGCAGTATTTAAATACTGGAACTGTTTCTCAAAAACAAATCTACGTGTCAGCTAAACTTATCACTGCTGACTCACTGAAATAGCCTTTCATGTAGGACGGTGCAAGTGATTGGCACTGTCCGACATCCTCTCTAAATGTCTGATAATTTAACAGATACACCTTTGCTTAAGCTGACAAATGTTAAAAAAAGCTATAGCGGAATAAGTGTCATCAATAATATCAGTCTCAGCTTGTTTGCAGGCGAAATCCATGCATTGGTTGGCGAAAACGGAGCTGGTAAATCAACCCTGATTAAAATTTTATCTGGCAGCGTAAAAGCTGATTCTGTCTCATGTGAAGTAGAAGGAGAACCTGTCAAACTTGAGTCGGTCAGGTTCGCTGAAAAACTAAGCATACGGTTCATTCATCAGGAACTAAATGCAATCCCACATTTGTCTGTTGCAGAATTTATTTTCTTAGGCAAGAGACTACCTAGCCGCTTAAAAATCTTAGTTAACTGGAAAAATCTAAACAACAATGCCCAAACAGTTCTTAATAAGTTTGGTATTAATCATATTAATCCCAAAATAACTGTAGGCCGACTCAGTATTGGTGACAAGATGTTGGTCAAATTATGTGGAGCTTTTGTTGCTGAAGATCACAAAAAAGAGGCTAGACTGTACGTTTTAGATGAGCCCACAGCATCTCTAAACTCAACAGAGGTGAGCCGTCTTTTTTCTTTACTCAAACGTTTGGCAAATGATGGTCGAGCTATTCTCTATGTTTCACACCGTATTAATGAAATTTTTGAATTAGCGAATCGAGTTACGGTTCTTCGTGATGGCGAAGTTGAATTGAAAAAACTAATCAGACACTTGTCTGTTTCTGATTTGCTTGAAGCAATGACTGGACGTCAGGTCGTACAGACTTTCCCAAAACGTCAGACTTTTTTGTCTAATGAAATCGTTCTACAAGCCAAGAATTTACGTAACAATAGTCTAAAAAATATTTCCTTCGAAGTAAAATGTGGGGAAGTTTTAGGTATAGCTGGTTTGAGTGGTTCTGGCAGGTCAGAATTGTTGCGTGCTCTGATGGGCTGTGACAGCTTGGACACGGGTCATGTTTTCTTAAATGGAAAGAATATAAAATCATCAATTTCAACTATGTGGAAGTCCGGTGTAGCATATATCCCTGAAGAGCGAAGAACCCAAGGATTGGTGATGAACCAAACTGTTACCACAAATACTGCTTTGCCTTTTATCAGACAATCCTCATTATTTAATATATTTGTTAATTTTTCTGCTTTGAGAAGGCAGACAAAAGCAACGACAACCAGTGTAAAACTTAGAACTCTTGGACTAAATCAGATGGTTTGGCAGCTAAGCGGGGGTAACCAGCAGAAAATTCTATTTGCTCGATCTTTGTGGTCTGAACCACAGGTTTTGCTACTGGATGAACCAACCAGAGGTGTAGATGTTGGGGCCAAACAAGAGATATATGAAATTATCAGATCTGTGAGTGACCGAGGAACGGCTGTTCTTATGGTGTCTTCAGAATTGAGGGAATTGATCGGCTTATGTGACAAAATTCTTGTTCTGAAGAATGGCAAATTAGAAGATATTGTAGATACCTTGGATTTAACCGAACAAAAACTGTTGTCTAGTTGTTATGGCCAGTCAAAATAACATTCAGTAAAAGAACTTAATGCAATTAAATGTTGAAATGTTAAAAACTGTTTTTCGGAAATATGGTACTTTCATTGGATTTCTACTGATAGTAGTTTTTTTTTGGATGCAACGTCCGGACACATTTATGACATCACGTAATTGGCTTAACATCACTCAGCAAATAAGTATTCTTTGTGTTATTTCCTTTACTATGACAATCGTGATGGTAGGAGGGGATTTTGACTTGAGTGTTGGCTCAATGGCAAGTTTAGCAGGTATTGTTGCTTCAGTTCTTCTCCAGAATGGTGCATCCATTTGGTTGGCGCTGTTGGGGGCAATCGTTACAGGAATGCTTGGAGGACTGATGAATGGTTTCTTAGTAGCTTATCTTAAATTATCAGCTTTTGTTGCAACTTTGGGGACATTGACGATTTTTGGTGGGCTTGCTTTACTTACCAGTGACGGCAAAACTATTTTTGGAAGAGCCATACCAGATTCTGTCGGGGAATTCGGACGAGGAAGTATAACACTTTGGGATGGTTTTGAGCTTCCAAATTTGACAATGATAGCAACAGTAATTTTTACCTTTGTAGGGGTGATTTTAAAACATTCAGTTTTTGGGAGACAGCTCTATGCAGTTGGCGGAAATGCTGAAGCATCCATGCTTGCTGGAATTCCTGTCTCACGCCTGCGCCTTTGGGCATTTATCATTAATGGATTCGGTGCAGCTGTAGCAGGACTAATGCTTGTTAGTCGTTTGTCCTCCGCTAACCCGACCCAGGGCAGTGGCTTGATGCTTAATGCTATTGCTGCAGTTTTTGTTGGAATGACTATGTCTGATGAAGGTGAACCAAATCTGTTTGGAACATTGACCGGTGTCCTAATACTTGGTGTTTTATCCAACGGACTGACTCAGATTAAAATAGATACCTACGTCCAACAAATCATTACAGGTGGTATAATAATAGGAGCGGTAATGTTTAGTAGCTTGACACAGCATCAAGGAAAATAAGAAAAGAATGACCTTCAATTCTGAAAATCTCTCGATTGTTTTTGATCTTGGAACGACCGAGATAAAGGGTGCTGTAATGAAAAACGATGGTACTCTTGTACAAAAAGTGACCCAACAAAATTATACCACAGTTACAGACTCAAATCGGCATGAGCAGGACGCTATCTTCTGGTGGAAAGCAATTTGTTCTGTCTCAAACGAACTTTGTGAATCACATAAAATACATTCTGTCATTGTCACTGGTCAAATGCAGAATCTTTTATTGTTGAACACAAAAGGTTCTCCTCTTCAAGAAGTTATTTTATACAGTGATCAGAGATCAATTGAAGAATCAGAGTGGCTGTTACAAAATTCATGTTACCTCGATTTAGTCGCTAAGACGGGAAATGAGCAGGGACCAACAAGTTTACTGGCAAAATTACTTTGGATTAAAAAACATCAACCTGAAATATTTTCAAAGACAGACTGTTTACTCCCAGGAGCATCAGACTATGTGGTTTTTCGAATGACGGGCGAAAAGGCTACTGACACAACGACGGCTTCTACAACAGGACTCATGGAGCTAGTAGAGAGAAAGTGGATTGACGAAGCTTTGTTTAATAAAATGGGATTACAAGGGGTACAGACATTGTTACCAAAACTATTTGATGGTGGCGCTAAGATTGGTGAACTTCAGAAAAAAGCAGCCACGGATTTAGGGATTCCTGCCGGTTTACCAGTATTTTTGGGACCAGGAGATGCCGGCTCTGCTACGATTGGAGCAGGTTGCGGAGTTCCAGGGAAAGCATATGCCTACATAGGTACAAGTGGCTGGGTAGCCTTTTCTGAAAAACAGCCTGCTGATCCAACAACAGGAGTGATTACACTTAGTCATCCAAAATGTGACCATTTTATTCAGGTGGCTCCTTTACTGACAGCAGGAGGAAATTTGGAGTGGGCGAAGTCGTTGTCTAATTTTGAGTCATATGACTCACTGATAAATGACGCAATATCATCACCACTTTCAAATTTAATCTTCCTTCCTTACCTTAAAGGTGAACGTTCTCCTTTCATTGATCCTAAGGCACGCGGAGCTTTCATTGGTTTGCAATCTACAACGGGACAGTCAGCAATGAACCGTGCAGTATTAGAAGGGATTTGTTTTGCTTTCAGGCATGCATTGACAGCTTTAACTGATACTCCTGTTAATGAACTGATTCTTACAGGTGGGGGAACACGTTCAAAAGTATTTTGTCAAATGTTTGCAGATGTGTTGAATGTTGAAATCCTTATTTTAGAACAAGACGGCACAGTAAACATGCGGGGAGCATTGAAATCAGCACAAGGAAACTTAGAAGAAATAGAATTATTTCATTCTGCAATAAGATTCACTTCAAAAGGTAATTTGAGAGAGCATTACAATCGTCTATATAGTGGATTTGTCGAAGCTTATCCAGCGTTAAAGTCTATATTTTCTACGCTACATCAATAATATATTGTGCATAGCACACAAGATAGGCTTTGGAATTTGCGGGTGAGTTTTTCCCCTTTGGGATTTATATTCTAACTTTATAAGTCGGATTCCAGAGCAGTTAAAGGTTTAAAATATAAATCATTAAGTTTAGCTTTAGACAATATTGCTTCTAAAATTTTTGGTGGTTATCGTAAAAATCCAAGAGATATGGATAGTTATCTTAATGTTATTTGTGTTTTGCCAACCCCTTGACAATGGTCTTCCTGAGGGAACCATCCATCATAGATGCCTCTCCGTTCTACATATCATTATTTCTCATTTCACCTTTAAACAACATCACATTCTTTTTATCCTCAAACGCACCCTTGTGGCAATGTCAGTGCGTACTGGCCTGAGCATAAGTCAGGTTACTGATGAGGTCCTATATAAAGGATTGATTGGCATGCAGGAGATGGACGAACTTTAGGAGTGGGTGGGGGGTGAGGCCCAGTATATAGGCCCCGGGGAGCGCAACGGCCCTCCCCATTGAGACATAAAGTAGTTAGAAGCATATATCTGCCAAGATGCTTCCTCAGATGGCGCCACCAGTCAGACAACCAAGACAACCTTCCACTTCCTTGTAATCCAAACCTATTGATGTTATGTTACTCTTTCTCCTAAATCACTTATAACAAACCAAGTGAAAGTGAACAAACCACATCAATCAACTCATGGGTCATAAACACAACAACATGTCTTTAGACGTTTATTCAGCAGGTATGAAAATAGAACCTCTGGTTGAGTCTATTAATAAACTTACTTACGGAGATGAAATAGATGCTTTTGTCAAAGATACTTTGAAAAACTCAAAATAAGATTCCCATCATCTCCTGTTATTAACTCCCACATTTCTTCACAGTCAGACACCCTCCACAATCTTTCCATTCATTGTAATCCACATCAAGTTCTGGTATATATTAATGGCATCTGAAAGTAACTGATTGTTCCAACCAAGACTTCTATTCAGAATTACAACCATTAAATTCATCAAAATTGCGTATTTGGTTGTGTTTCTGACTGCAATACCCAAACTTTCCAAACCAGAGGATTGAAATGAAAAATTTAATAATTGTAATTCATATTTTATTAACTTTTCTATTGTTAGGATGCGAAGAGAAGGTAGTTTATGTTGGGGATTTAAAAGATGGGAAACGGCATGGTCAAAGCACATTTTCTACAACTTTCGGATTTAATTTTAAAAATAACATTCACAGTAGTTTGTCGAACGATTGGGTAAATGAATTTAATTTAGTTATGAATAATTTAGATAAAGTAATACCAGTTAAGCCTACAAATTATTTTAGTTCATTAGACTTATATACTTGGAATAGTAGTAAGGACAAACCATTTAAAAATAAAATTGGCAATGCAACAGGTGCTTGTATTTGTGGGAATGAAAGAGGTAGATATATGGTTCTTGAAATCCCAGCGGATGAATTTAAATACAATCAAATTCATAGATATTCAGTAATTCCTCATGAATATTTTCATGCTTTTCAAATGTCTTTATCGAAAAATTTTTATGATGGTAGATTTTTTAGAAAATGGTTAAATGAAGGTGCCGCAGCAACATTTGAAGCATTATATACTCAACAATATTATAGTATAAATTATTTTAAAGGGGATCAAAATCACGTTAACATTGCTGTTGCCAACAACCCTGAAATTTTTGAGAGTTATCGTTTGTCAGGAGAAGAAGACAGGAATTATTCTTCATCTGTATTTATGGTTTTGGCTCTTGTTAAAGAACTTAAAAAATTAGATATTACTGAAGAAAAGGCATTTAAACTTATATTAAATGATTATTGGAGAAAGAACCCAAGTGATGATAATTGGAAGAAAGTTTTTCAAGAAGTATTTAATATTACTTTAGAGAATTTTTATCTGAGTCTAAAAAATTATACAAATGATATTACTTCAGTTTTACCAAGCGAAAGTATAAAATTAGAAAACATTTTTTATAATTGAGTTAAACAGAAATTACTTGGGACCTTATACAAGTGACAAGTTTTGAATACATACACCCATTGTTTATAATTTCAAGTTCCTACTCCAACTCCCACTAATTCTTCACAGTCAGACAACCCTACAAGTTTAATTTCTTGCCTCTTTTGACATTTGAGAATTAAATGGTATTACTGGGTGTGGTACCGTAAATTGATTTAACCTTTATTTGCAACTACAAACAAGTTCATTCCTTTGGTTTAATATCTTGATTTCACCATTAGCTTGATTTAGTGTAAATGATTAAATAAATGACTAAACTTAGGTAATCTTATGCAAACGTTTTTAAAACCTGCTCTGTTATTTTTTCTTATATCCTTTGCGTCAAATGCTTTTGCCTGTCATGAAGGAGATTTTGAAAGTGGATCCAAGGGCCATCACAAATTTGGAAAGAATATAGGAATATTGCAATTTACGGAAAATTCAACTATTTCAGTTTCAACTACAACTTCCTGTGATTTCTATACAGGATTTCTGGATAGTGAATATGATTTTATTCAGCAACAGGTGGCTTATGGACATGGCCCACATCTTGATGCCCTTGCAATGATAAATGGTTGTGAAGAACGAGTCAGAACTGAGTTCTCTAAAGCTTTGCGTGTCAATTACATTGAATTATTCAGTGATCACAATAATCCACATGCATTAAGGAATGGGATTGAACAGTTAATAGATTCAAATTCTAAACTAAAATTGTCTTGTAGAAAAGTATAAGGAAAGAATAATGAAAAAGTTAAGTTTATTTTCAATATTTGCTATCCTCATATTTACTTTTGGCAGTGAATATTTGATGGCTTGTCACAAGGAAGCGAGTGGAGGTGATGGTGGGATGATGCCGACTCTTAGAGGGCACAATCCAACATCTCGCCAAAGCGGTTTTCTAACTAGTTTTGAAGGAACTGCAGCTTTTTTATCTACATCCAGCAAATGCGATGCATACACCAGCTTTATAGAGATTAGTTATGATCAAATCGCTGAAAACGCTGCTCAGGGTCATGGGCCATATCTTGATGCTTTATCATCTTTCAGGGACTGCTCTATCAACAACAAAGATCGGTTCCAACAACTGATACGGAAACATTTTAGTTATCTTTTTGCAAATCCTGAAAATAATGGTGCAGCTCTTGGACACAGGTTAGAGATTGTATTAAATCATGATAGAATATTTCGCAATCAATGCTCGATTCTAAATGAATTATCCTAATTTATGTGAGAGTAACCCCACTAATTCTTCGCAGTCAGACTCCCTCCAAGCAAAATCCCGACATACTTGTAAATTACACCTCTACACAAAGAGTATATAATTGTTGACAATTTATAAAATACGAGTAAGATGCGCATCAAAAGTGTTTGAAGACAATCTCAACAATTATTAAGGAGTTTATATGCCATATAAAATAATGATGTCTGTAGCTTGCATAGTACCTCTACTATTTTCGATTGCTTTTGTTGTTGTACCACAGTTTTTTATTTTAGGGTCATACCCTAATGCAGAAGGGTTAGCTTTGGAAATAGGAATAACTCAGCGCTACGTTATGGCGGGTATGTTATTCATCGTTTTGTGTCTTTTATTTCAATCCAGAAACGTTGAGGGTGTGGATAACCAAAAAGCAATTCTTTTGGGTGTTGCTATCGGTTTCGCTGTGATGTGTGCTGTCATAATTTTAATGGAAGGTCCCGGTCGTGGTCTTCCGTTGCTCGTGCCGCCAGTGATAGCCACAGGAGTAATCGCAATACTTAGTTTCTGGTCACGTTCGAAGCTGAGCTAATATAGCTCTGAACTGTCGGAAAATTTTACCCCAAGACCAACACCGTTTCCTGTTAGTAACCCCATTGATTTGCACTGATAGACACCTATATGGACACCAAACTGTGCATGGTTTTGAATTCACAAATGAATATGCGGTTTCGACTCCTCCCACCTCCACCATTCACCTAATTTAACAGAACCTCATTATTACTAATTTTATATAATAATATCAAGAGTTTTTGTTATTCTTTAGGGACTATAAACTTCATTTGGCTTCACCCGAATTCACTCGTTTTTTGGGGCTGATGGACGAGGTAGAAGATAAAACTACTCTGTCTGTCTGATAATTGTACTTGATTCATACATAATCTATTAATTGATTTTATATATATTCAATCATATAGATAAAATTTTCAAGTTTCAAGCTTTTGATTAAATATATATTTATTCATAATTAAGAATCCTGCCCCACATGCGCTCCTTTAAGTTTCCACTCAGAAACCAAAAACAATATACTTATATTCATAAACAATTTATACTCCAATGTATGAATCATTCCTTATTTTAACTGTATATATTCTTTCCCTCATCAATTAATAATTTTTGATTAAAACTTAACGCTTGTGAATATTGAAAAAAAGACTTTCATTCCACTTGTTAACTACCACTCTCTCGATAACTTCTGATGAAATAGTAGGAGCGTTTGAAATAGCTACCATTCATAATGGGCATCCGAGTTATTTTTTAAGTGGTTGGGAAGAGGTAATTAATTAACTCTGACCCCATTTACATATAAGTTCTCTCACTCTGAAGAATTAGTGGAGGTTAGTCACAGGAAACGGTGTTGGTCTTTGGGCAAAACCTTCCGACGGTACAGAGCTATATTAGCTCAGCTTCAAACGTGACCAGAAACTAAGTACTGCGATTGTTCCTGTGGCAATCATTGGAGGTATACTCAACGGGAGACCACGAAATACTGACAAAGAAATTATGACAGCACACATCGCAGAGAAACCGATAGCAGCACCCAAAAGAATTTCCTTTTGAGTATCAACTTTTTCAACGTTTCTGGATTGAAATGCAATACACACAACCATAAATAGCATACCAGACATAACGTACCGATGAGTTATTCCTATTTCCAAAGCTAACCCTTCGGCACTAGGGTACGACTGTAAAACAAAAAACTCTGGAACAGCAACAAAAGCAATCGAAAATAGTAGAGGTACTATGCAAGCTACAGACATCATTATTTTATATGGCATATAAACTCCTTAATAATTGTTGAGATTGTTGTTTTACACACAACTTTTTTTGCATCTTACTCGTATTTTATAAATTGTCAACAATTATATACTCTTTGTGTAGAGTTGTAATTTACAAGAATTAGGGATTTTACTTGGAGAGTGTCTGACTGTGTAGGTCTTCAGATGATAGCTGCAGGTTCATCATAATCTTGCAGGGGAAGGCCCATTGGCCCTACGGCACTAAATTGGAGGTAGGGTGATAAAAAACCACCATTTTTTTACCACAATCGCCATTTTCAGGCAATTTTCTTCAACGCGTTCCCCATTGAGAATTGCCGTTCTCCGATGAATTTCTCTAAATAGTTCTAAATGGCTTGCTTTTGTGGCTTGAAATTCCTAACCTTTAGCCTTCTTGAAATTCCTATCCTTTAGGAAATACTTATTACCAACAAGGGGAAAACGTAATGAAACTACTAAAACTAGCCTTTATCGGTGGCGTGATGAGCTTGACTGCATTGAGCGTTTCAGCCGAAACATTTCGCTGGGCATCGAATACCGATCCGCAAACAATGGACCCACATGCAGTAAACTCTGCTCCCGTTCTTTCGTTTCTAAACAATATCTATGAAGGCCTTGTACGTCGGAATCAGGATATGTCCATTGAAGGCTCGCTCGCTCAATCTTGGCAACCTCTAACCGGCGAAAATGGGTGGCGTTTCAACCTGCGCCAAGGTGTGACTTTCCAGGACGGATCTCCCTTCAATTCAGAGGACGTCATGTTTTCCTATGAGCGCGCATCGAGCGAAGCCGCCGATGTGAGATCATGGTTTGCACCAGTGAAAGAGGTTCGAGTGGTTGATGATTACACCATTGATTTTGTCACTAATGCTCCAAACCCATTATTTCCAGATTCTATTGCTAACTTTATGATTCTCGACAAAGGTTGGGCCGAAGCGAATGGCGCAGAACTGCCGGCTCGCGACGCTGAAAACTTTGCCACCATGAACGTGAATGGCACAGGCCCGTTTAAAGTCGTCAGCCGCGATCCCGGAATCAAAACTGTTTTGGAGCCTAATGCCGGATGGTGGGGAGCAGCTGAGCACAATATTACCGAAGCAATATTCACTCCAATTGGCAACGCAACCACTGGCCTTGCTGCATTGTTGTCAGGCGAGATTGATTTTATACAGCCAATTCCTTTACAGGACGTTGCGCAGGTTGAGGGCCGTAACGGGTTTAAAGTTCTCGAGGGCGAAGAAACCCGAGTGATCATGTTTGGTTTTGGGCATGAACACGAAGAGCTGCTTTATTCGTCTGACGTCACTGGGTCAAACCCGTTTCAGGACGCTCGCGTACGTCAAGCGGCCGCTCATGCAATCGATATAGATTCCATTGACAGGGTGCTTTTTAGGGGCAAGATCGACGGCGCCTCACAATTGGTTCCAGCAGGAATATCAGGCTATTCAGAAGCCAATTCAGCTCGCCCAGCATATGATCCGGACCTTGCTAAGACCCTTTTAGCCGAGGCCGGTTATCCAAATGGGTTTAGCTTTGGCCTGAAGTGCCCAAATGATCGCTACATCAATGATGAGGCACTGTGTCGTGCGGCAGCGTCGATGTTTGCGGCTGTTGGTTTGAATGCTGAACTGAGCACGGGTCCAGTTCGTGATTACTGGTCACAGCTGCGTAAAGATGCATTCGATATGTATCTTCTAGGCTGGTCACCTGGCACTTTTGACATGGAGCATCCGATCCGTTTCCTATTGTCGACACCAAATTCTGAAAAGAAATTGGGGTCATGGAACTTTGGTGGGTATTCGAACCAACGCGTTGATGCGCTGCTACCCGGCATCCAGCAGGAGATAGATCCAGCGGCACGCCAAGCTATTGTTGATGAGGTCGTTGCCATCACTCAGGCAGAGGTCGCGTATATTCCGCTTTATACCCAACCGCTTATTTGGGCCGCCAAGGAAAATATTGATCTGACACAGCGAGCTGACAACTTCTTCATGTTACGTTGGGTTAGGGTAAACTGATCCGAAGTTAGGGGCAAAGGGCGATGGTTTATTTTATCTTGAAGCGGATGGTTCAATCCGTCTTTGTGATGCTGGCCGTTGCCTTTTTAGCCTTTTCCTTGTTCCGGTTCGTTGGGGATCCGATCACGCAAATGACAGGGGTTGAAACCTCGGTTGCAGATCAGGAACGCCTACGTGAAGAACTGGGCTTGAACGACCCGTTCGTCTACCAATATATACGTTTTACAGGCGATATGTTGCAGGGTGATTTTGGCTTTTCTTATCGCACCCACCAACCCGTAGCAGATATGATCGCCGACCGTGTTCCTGCAACGTTGGAACTGGGCATCGTAGCCTTGATAATTTCTCTTTTGATCGGGGTTCCTGCGGGCGTCTATACAGCGTTAAAACCACGCGGCGTTTGGACCCAAACCATTTTGATGACCACCCTTGTTGGCGTGTCGATCCCAACGTTTGTGATAGGCATCATGTTGATATTTTTATTTGGAGTCCAACTGGGCTGGCTGCCCACGTTCGGCCGCGGTGGCACCGTGCAAATTGGCGCCTGGGAAAGTTCATTGTTCACCATCAATGGATGGCGTGCGCTGCTCTTACCTGCAACTACACTTGGGGTATACCAGCTGACCCTCACGATGCGTCTGGTGCGTGCCGAAATGATGGAGGTCATGCGGTCCGACTACATCCGCTTTGCCATGGCGCGTGGTGTGCCTATGAGGCAACTGCATTACAGACACGCATTGGTGAACACAATGGTACCTGTAATTACGATTATCGGGTTGCAATTTGGCGGTGTCATCGCGTTTTCCATCGTCACTGAAAGCGTTTTCCAATGGCCTGGTATGGGGTTATTGTTTCTAGAATCGATCCGCTTCGTCGATATCCCTGTGATGGGCGTCTACCTTGTGGTGATTGCGTTTTTCTTTGTGCTGGTGAACCTTGTAGTTGACTTGCTTTACTTTACCATCGACCCCCGCCTAAGACTTAAGGCCGTGGCATGATTGCGTTTTTGAAGAGGCACGAAGGTCTGTGGCTGTTCGTTCATTCCCCGGCGGCGATTGTGGCAGCAATGGTTGCTACACTCATCATTTTAGGTGCGGTATTCGCATCTTGGATCGCACTGGTGAACCCCTATGACCTGGCATCGTTTAGCCTATTTGACGGGTTATTACCCCCTGCGTGGGAAGACGGGGCAAACCCGAAATACCTGTTAGGCACCGACGATCAAGGTCGTGATATGATCTCAGCAATCCTTTACGGAGCGAGGCTGTCACTGGTCATTGGCCTGTCGGCTTTAACGATTGCCGCCGTTCTAGGCGTAGGTCTTGGTCTTGCCGCTGGATATTTTGGCGGGCGATTTGATGCCGTCGTGATGCGTATCGCCGATGTGCAACTGGCACTGCCCGCGATCCTAACAGCACTGCTGATTGACGGGATTGCACGAGGCATTCTCCCGGCTGCCATTCAACAAGATTTCCGCGTTGCAGTTTTGACCCTAGCCATTGCGCTGTCGCTTTGGGTGAACTTCGCCCGTACAGCGCGCGCCACGACCTTCGTCCAGATGAATAAAGAATACGTGCAGGCTGCAATCATGATGGGACAACGCCCATCTCGGATAATGTTTGTGCATATCCTGCCCAACATCCTTGGCCCACTTTTAGTGATCATGACGGTCGATCTGGCCACTGCCATTCTGCTCGAGGCAACCTTATCCTTCCTCGGCATCGGCCTGCCCGCCGACAGCCCCAGCCTTGGCACGCTAATTCGCATTGGCATGCAATTCCTGCTGTCAGGTGAATGGTGGATTTTGTGGATTCCCACGTTGTTCCTCATCGCCTTGGTTGTGTCCATCAACATCCTTGGCGATTTCCTACGTGATATCTTCAACCCAAGGCTGCGCTAGATGCTGACGATCAAAGACCTTACCGTAAAGTTCCCGTCCCGTTTTGGAGATTTCACTGCCATCAAAGACGTGAATATGACAATAAAACCGGGTGAAATACACGGGTTAGTTGGCGAAAGCGGGGCTGGAAAATCTACCGTGGGTGCCGCTGTGATCGGTCTGCTTCAAGCGCCCGGCTATGTATCAAGCGGAACGTTAACACTGGGCGACACCGACCTACGGAGGCTGACATTCGCGCAAGCCCATGAGATCCGCGGCAACCGTATCTCAATGATTTTTCAAGATCCCCAAACCAGTTTGAACCCGTTGATGACGATTGAGGATCAACTGGTAGAGACCATTCAGGCCCATTCAGACGCTAGCAAAACCGCAGCCCGCAAACGCGCCGTGAATTTACTCGAAGACATCGGAATTAAAAACGCTTCCCAACGGATAAAAGCCTACCCACATCAATTTTCCGGCGGCATGTGCCAACGGGTTGTCATTGCATTAGCCATCTGTACCGATCCCGAAATGATCATTGCAGATGAACCCACAACAGCATTAGATGTTGCGGTGCAATCGCAGGTCCTAGACCTGATCCAGCAGTTAGCCAAGGAACGGCAGATCGCGTTTATGTTGATCACCCACGATATTGGCGTGATAGCCCAAGTGGCTGACCGCGTGACGGTCATGCGTAAGGGCCGTGTGATGGAAACAGGTGACACAGCGCAGGTCTTAGGCGCCCCAAAACATCCCTATACGCGCGCGCTGATGGATGCTGTGCCTCCATTGGATCGAAAGATTGATCGCTTCCACGTTCCCGAGGCAGACGACACTGCCGGCACACAGGGTGATACGGCGGAGCGCTGGCTGCTTGAGGGACAACACCACGGTCTCACAGGGCTTACCCTGGAGAACCTAACAGTGAAGTTTGCAGGGCCGCGCACATCCTTGTTTCGCAAGCCATCCTTATATGTCGCGCTGGAAGATGTGGCGCTGAATATTAGACCCGGTTCTATAATGGGGTTGGTAGGTGAGAGCGGGTCCGGAAAATCAACATTGGCAAAAGCTATCACTGGCCTTGTGACACCCACACATGGGACGATGACCTTGGGCTACACTGCCCTTCCATTCAGAAAATCTCGAAGTCGACACCATCCGTCAAGGCAGCAGATTCAAATGGTGTTCCAAGACCCATACTCAAGTTTAAATCCCCGTCACCGTATAGTGGATATCCTGACCGAACCATTATGGTTCTACGGTTTCGTCAAAGACCCAGCCGAGCGCAAAAACTTGGCGGCCTCCATGCTATCACTCGTGGGTATGCAGCCCGACGCAATCACCAAATATCCGCACCAGTTCTCGGGCGGTCAGCGTCAACGCATTGCGGTGGCCCGGGCGTTACTCGCGCGCCCACGTTTCCTGATCTGCGACGAGCCAACGTCGGCGCTGGATGTGTCCATCCAAGCTGAAATCTTGAATTTGCTCAAGGAGCTACAGGTGAGGTTTGGACTAACCATCCTCTTCATTAGCCACAATCTTGCTGTGGTGCGTCAAATGGCCGATGACACAGCCGTTTTGCGCAATGGCAAGATCGAGGAAGTCAACACCACAGAGGCAGTCTATGAGAGTCCCCAAGCCGAATATACAAAATCACTCCTGGCACAAACGCCGATGATGCCAAAGCCTTGGAATCCTTAAATCCATGATTAAATTATACGGATACGACACCATCAATACCTTAAAAGTGCTGATGTTCTTGTCTGAAACTGGACTAGATTATGAATTTGAACCCATCAATATTCGCGCTGGAGAGCAACACTCCGCCGAATTTCGCGCCATAAACCCAGCTGGAAAGGTCCCTGTGATTTGGGATGGTGATATGCACCATACAGAATCCAATTCGATCCTACTTAGCTTGGCCCACAAAACGGGCTGGGGGCTGATGGAGGACCCTTCGTTGCAGGAACAATTGATCGCTTGGCTCTTCTATCAGGCATCGACTCAAGGGCCATATTTCGGACAGATCGAATATTGGTCTAGACTGGCAAAGGCGCCCAATTCAGACGCGCTGGTCCAATACAAAGCCACCGCAAGTCGCTCGATTGAATATCTAAATGAACAGTTGAACTCGAAAAAATATATCTGTGGGGATACATATAGCATTGCCGACATCGCGCTGTTCCCTTGGCTGCGTATACATAAACATCTTGGATTATCCATTGAACACGCCGAAAACTTATCGCGTTGGTGCGACTGTATTTTGGAAAGACCAGCTACCCAAAATTCTCTAACTTTTTTTAATGACATTCCATCCCAGAAATGAATGTTTTCAGGCTAATGAGAACACGCATCAGATTGTTGGCACCGCCCAAATCTATGCGCTTAATCATTGACGCCACCCGGCGAGAGCAGCGGCACAGCCAATGCAGATTGGGGAGATGTCTATTACTGTCAGATGACTAATTGGGTCAAAATAAGTCTCATTGGTACAAAGAACAGCAAATCTCTGCCAAACGGTTTTTGGAGATTTTTTCAGGAAGCCCTAAATATTCTGAAGACCTTTTAAGGCTCAGCCTTCCGGAGCATTAAGCAAGAGAAGGCAAAGTCTCTAATGAAAAACAAATTAGCAAGATTTAATAAAGATAAATAATGTTCAGATTACTCAAAATCATGCCAGGTGGCGGCCGATGAATGTTCAGTCTATTTGCTAACCTTGTAGCCTGCTTGCTGTAGCATATCTAAGGTATTCCAAAAAGTAATGATCCTTGCCGTTTTGAAACCACTACCATAATTAAAGTCCATACCTTCAAATTTTACTGTCGTTCCTACAACATCAAATTTTAAGTATTTTGATTTTGCTACAACATCCGCTTTCCACCTCCAGTGAAGAGCCAATTTGTCCGGTGGAAAACCTGATGTTACAAAATCAATAATCTCAACATCTATATTATCCACAGATTGAAAGAGATCTTCCCAATACATTCGCACCTCATCCTTACCCTTAAATTTGAAGCCACCTGGAATTTCTCGAACAACATCGTCAGTGAATTGATCCATTATCCAATTCACGTCCTCTTCCTCAAGGGCTCTTTCAAAATCATCTAGTTGGCCCTGGATCATAAAATTAGGTACGGAACATCCAGCAAATAAAAACACAATCATAAGAAGTTTAATTTTACTCATTTTTACCTTTCATTATATTTTATTTAAACGTGCTGTGAATAATCTCACAGTAATAAATTAAGAGGATCAAATATTTAATTATTACATAGTGATATCAAAGCATATGAGAAACAGAATGGTAGAATCACCAAAAGGCCACCTAATCAATAATGAAGTGATTATATAGATGGATCAAAATAAAACAAGTGAATATTTTCTCTTTTTTCAGCTAATATTCCAAAGTATTAAGGATTAGGATGTAGATCTTATTTATAATAGCCTATATAACTTTCAGATCGTCGTTTAAGTGCTGTCAAAGATAAAATTAGAACAAGTGCTACTATAAAAAAATAATCCCTTCAGCGACACTATGGGGCTATTTATAGAGGTATTTTTAACTACTAAACTGAACCAGATTGTTCAAAACCAACATTTCTATTTACCCAAAGGCTTATCCCATAATTATCAATGCTGCCGACATCATCTGGGAAGAGTTCAAGTTGTTTTCTGGATGTGAATAGTTCGAGTTTTTTTACCGAGTTCATCTTTATCTTACTATTGATTTCAGCAGTTTGAATTGAAATTTTTAGTGAAGGTACAAATTTTAACAAAACTCAGCTGCATTTTGGAGCACAGCCAAATGATATTTTGAGCATGAAGATCAATATTAATAGGAATCTCAAACAGTTTCTCCTATGTGAACAAAGCGATCAAACTTTTCATAAGCATTAAATTTTTTCTTCTTTAGATTAGCTGCTGAATAGCGATACTTCTCATAAAAGAATTCTCTGAGAAGCCATAAAGTTGGTAATTCCCCAAAGAAATGTCTTCGATATTCAGTAGTACCAAGTATCCCTCCTTTGTTTTTAAGAAAAGCAAGATTGAATTGGTTGGAGTTCAGATGATTTTCAACAAAGTAACGCCTAATTGCAAACGGGATCCATTCCGATTTTAGCAAAATACTAAAAATGTGCTGGGATTTTTCTTCGACATCCTGAGTGTCCTCAAAATTGATGGAATCTAGAATTTCGTAAACCTTTTTTTCTAATTCATTAAATTTCTCAAAACCACCACCGACTAATCTCAGATCAATCTCAGAATCATCTGAATACATGTCTCTCTTATTGTCTGAGTAATGAGCTTTAAATCTGAGAAGAGTGAGCTTTAAATATTCGAGATAGGCACCTAACACCCAAAGAACAACAAATTTTCTCCATACCCTGAAATCCGTAAAAGATTTATAGGCTCTTGCTATGAGTTTGTCGTTGGCTTCAATAAATCTAAAGACGGTATCTTCATAGTTTTGATAGCGAGCTGTTTCAAAATTATTTTCTTTCACGGATTTAATTATTTGGGGAGCAAGGGTATGAATACTTGTAAGTGTGATATATAGACCTTTTGAAAAAAGGGGATCAATAAAACCAGCTGCATGTCCAAGTAAACAAAACCTTTCTCCAATTACTTTTTTTGTTGAATATTGAATTCTTCCTGTTCTTGTCCAATCACGCACACTCTTACAATTTTTTAACTGCTTATTGATACCAGGAAATTTCAGGATAAACTCAAAAAATTCCTCTTCCGCAGATAGTTCGGATCTTTCAGGGTAAACTCTAGGATCAAGCAATAGCCCAATACTGCAAAAGTCATTCGTTGTATCTTTGTGGTTATCAAAGGGGATAATCCAGAGCCACCCTCCTTCAAAAACATGATGAAGAGTTCCTTCATGAAGAGAATAAGGAATTCCATATTCTTCTTGTGTGTTAGCAACTTTGTGGAAGCTAGGAACATTAACAGCATGAGTGAAAATTGCTCTTGAATGCGTTTCTAAATCATATTTTCTCAGTTTATATTTATTGGCTAGGATGGATCGGAATCCGCTTGCATCGACAACATAACTGGAATGAATAGTTCTCCCGTTGGCTAACTTAAGCTCAACTCCAGAATGATCGATTTCTAAATCCTGGATCTTTGCATTTTGAATAACGGTTGCTCCATATTTAATTGCGAGAGCACAATAAAAATAATCACAGTCCTGTCGGTAGATATGCATTTCATGTCCATAGGGTTCTTTTGGTATATTAGCCATCATCAATTCGCCTGGATTTTCCTCCTGATCCTTTTTATGGTACATGTAAGAAAAATGGCGTTTGATCCCATGCGTTGAACCAACTAAAGATTTGAAATTTTCAGAACTATAATAGGCAATTTCAGGAATGTCGTATGTTTCTGCAAGTTGTCTAAATATTTCAGAGGATTCAAGTATCATGGATTCTCCAATAGCAAATTTGGGGTGTTGACTTTCTTCTATTACAACAACTCTCACTCCCTCTTTTGATAGAATGGTGGCTAGAATTGAACCTCCGATGCCAGATCCTATAATAGCAATATCATATCTTTGTTGATCCACTTGGCCACCTCTCATTAAAAATTTTTGATGAAAATTTTAGATTTTATGTGGTTTCTTACCTGTCTTGTAATTTAGTGCTCAGGGCAAGCTTATTTAATTGAGAATATTTTCTCTTTTTTCAGCTAATATTCCAAAGTATTAAGGGTCAGGATGTATATCTTTTTTATAATAGCCTATATAACTTTCAGATTGTCTCTTAAGCACTATAAAGGACAAATTCAGATAATTATATGTATAAAAAAATAATCCCTTCAGCAAGCATAAAGAACTACTTATAGAGGTATTTTTAACTACTAAACTGAACCAGATTGTTCAAAACCAACATTTCTATTTATCCAAAGGCTTATCCCATAATTATCAATGCTGCCGACATCATCTGGGAAGAGTTCAAGTTGTTTTCTGGATGGAAATAGTTCGAGTTGTTTTACCGCGTTCCTCTTTATCTTACTATTGATTTCAGCAGTTTGAATTGAAATTTTTAGTGAAGGTACAAATTTTAACAAATCATGAGGATTTTTAGTGCACTTTGCACATTGTAGCAATTGATTTAAAATTCTTTTCTGCTCAGTTATAGATACTGGTTTATCTTGCATTATAGAACTCATGTTTGATTTTTTTTACAGAAGGTTGAGTTCTAAAGTTAATTAGCTGACACTGAATTTAGATTCAGAACCAACAAGATTACCAACACTCTCATTCTTTAAATGTGCAGTTCTACCACGTACCTCAATCCAATCACAAGGCATAGTTGGACCACCAAAAATAGATTGAACAACACAAAAGTCTAACCATTTAGGTTTTTCACCTTCATCATGAGCATCAAAACCTTTATCACTCCACCATTCTACTAGGTTACCTATATCATTCGGACTCATAGCACCATCCCTAAAAAGATGTTCATCATACCAGACTTTTCCACCAATACATAAAGTAGTTAAAAGCATGTATCTGCCTAGAGGCTTCCTCAGATGGAGTCACCAGTCAGACACCCTCCAATTAAAGAAATGATATCTTCAATTTCTACTTGTTCATCGGATCAATACAAACCCATCCATATTCTTGTTGAAGTTTTTCTTCAACAAATGCATGACCCTTATTATCGCAGTATTCTGTTGAATTGTTTGCCTTCCAGAGGGATTTAGTCTTTTCATTAACAGTTCCGACTCCCTTAGTGTAGGTTACTTCACAACCCTGATCTTGGTGGATTATTTTAACTTCCCTAATAAGGTCTTTACTTTTATGGGTGCATGTATATGCAACCACTGTATGCTTTTCATGTAAAGTAGTAACCTCAGCTGATGCTTCCTGCACCTCCAGTGTTTCATATGTTTGCTTTTCATCTAAAGTAGTAACTTTAGATGATGCTTCATGCACCTCCAGTGTTTCATATGTTTGCTTTTCATCTACAGTAGTAACATTAGCTGATGTTTCCTGCACCTCCAGTGTTTCATATGTTTGCTTTTCATCTACAGTAGTAACATTAGCTGATGTTTCCTGCACCTCCAGTGTTTCAGGAAGTGGAGAGACCAAATCTTGTGCATATAAGGGTGAAGAAAACAGAACTATAATGAAAATTAAACACCTCATTTTCTTATCCTATCCAGTTATAGTGACGATTAAATTAATAAACTACTGAATGTAAAAACATTCTGAAACAAAATAATCAATCGTACAATAAAAACTTGAACTAACAAGAGTTTTATATCTTATTATTTATAATATTAAAAAAGAAGTGGAGTAGTGGAGCAATGTGGAGCCTGCCAGTGTTTAACTGGGTTCGAGATGCTCCTTGTTGGTTTTAGAAGTGGAGCATAGTGGAGTAGTTATTTTGCCCCCCACTAATTCTTCACAGTCAGACAATCCTCAACCTTCCACCAATATTCTTGTAAAACCACCTAGATTTTGGTAAAATTTGGCTTCTCCTAAAACAACAAGTTAGTATTTTAGGTTCCAGAATAA
>Ga0257124_1001110_pt1 | contig 22003 bp, 37 predicted proteins | sample SI106_150metaG_FD_190154 | JGI IMG/M metagenome (GOLD analysis project Ga0257124, IMG submission 190154) | Marine microbial communities from Saanich Inlet, British Columbia, Canada - SI106_150 | ecosystem: Environmental > Aquatic > Marine > Inlet | place: Canada: British Columbia | collected...
CATCCTACCAACTTAGCAGTATCATGGGGCAAAAAACTCAGTACACTATTAAAAATGGCATTCTACTGCGGTGCGGAAAGTGCGGCAAGTAATGACAGGATAATCCGTACAACTAAAGAGTACATCAATAACTACACACAAGACGTTACTAATCTATTTGTTGTTATTGGTTGGAGCACGTGGGAACGCGAAGAATGGCTTATAGATGATGTTTATTACCAAATCAATGCCAGTGGTACCGATATTGTTCCAAATTCACATAAAGAAAAATACAAAGAGTACATCACTAATGTTAATTGGCGTCATAAAACCAACCAAGCACATAAAGACATAATTGAATTACATAAATGGTTGGATGACAAGAATATTAAGCATATATTCTTTAACGGAAATAATACATTCAGTCAAATTCAAAACAAATTTGATTTTGGCACAGCGTACATAGAACCATACAATAAAAAATTTAGTTACAATGATTACCTAATAGATAATGGAATTTCAACCGTTTCTCACAATTCGTACCATTTCGGAGAAGATGGGCATACCAAATGGACAAACTATATGTTAAAATATATTGGTAAAAATAAACTAATATAACTTAACTTATGAAATACATTTTAGTAGATGCAATGAATTTGTTCTTCAGAGCGAAACACTCGACACACCGAGCAAGCGACACGTGGACTAAAGTTGGATTTTGCTTGCATATTATGTTTAGTTCCGTCAATAAGGTAGTTAGAAAATTAGATGGTGACCACGTTGTGTTCTTATTAGATGGTCGTAGTTGGAGAAAGGATTACTACGAACCATACAAACGAAATAGAAAAGAACTCCGTGATAAATTATCTGATAGAGAACAAGAAGAAGAGCAAATGTTTTTTGAGATTTTTGCAAATTTTCATAAATACTTACATGAACGGACTAACTGCACCGTTCTTAAAAATGACAACGCAGAGGCAGACGACTTAATCGCAAGATGGATTGCCCTACATCCCATGGATGAGCATGTCATTGTTAGTAGTGACTCTGATTTCTATCAGTTAATCACCAATCATGTTGTGCAATACAACGGTATCTCAGACCAACTCATCACACTCGATGGATTCTTTGACAACAAAGATAAACTCGTCATCGATAAAAAAACAAAAGAACCAAAAGAGCCCCCTAACCCTAAATGGCTTTTGTTTGAAAAATGTATACGTGGTGATACATCGGATAATATCTTTAGTGCTTTCCCCGGAGTACGTAAGAAAAGTACGAAAAACAAAATTGGTCTTTTAGAAGCATTCGACGATATGGATAATAAAGGTTACGCATGGAACAATCTCATGCTACAACATTGGACTGACCATAACGATATAGAACACCGTGTATTGGATGATTATGAGCGAAACAAGCAGTTAATAGATTTAACACAGCAACCAGAAAGTATTATACATTCTGTTGATGAAACTATAAAGGAAGCAACGACATCTAAGAATGTGAATGGTGTCGGAATACACTTTTTGAAGTTCTGTGGTAAGTATGAATTGACAAACATTTCAAATTACCCAGACCAATATGCAAAGTGGTTGAATAAACCATACAAAGGAGAAATATCAAATGATTAAAGCAAAATCAGTATCTAACAAATTTTGGATATTAAAAGGCAGCAATGGAAAGATAGGTGAGGTGAATTCTAACAATGGTGAGTATATTCTCACTATGAAAGGGGTTCGGACGTCATTTACTTCGTTATCAACACTAACGAAAAAAACAGGCATCGAATTTTCTAATACCATCGGTAATACTAATACCACAAACGATGATAATATATATGGGTTTCCATTCACAGGTAAAAAATTCAATGAGATGTGGGATTTGAAATTAAAATTACCACTATTCACTAAGAGAGATGATAGCAAATCATGGTTTGTTGCTGGGTACTTTAAAGTAAAGATTAAAGGAAAGTGGCGTGATATTTTGGCACCAAAATTACTTATATTGCAACGTAATGAATACAAGGGTCCATACAAATCATTGGACAATGGGGAATCATCTCATCAAGTAAATACAGTTAAAACAACATTTACAAAAAGTTCTCCACTAAGGAAGTGGTTTAGTTAATGATTCACATAAATAATTTTATCGATAAGATAAAATTCTTCGAATCTCGGAATAGCAAGGACTTCATTATACCAATGGCAGATGCAAAAAATTTGCACGCAGATATAACGAAGTTGCTATTGGTTCTACAAGAAATCAATCATTCAAAAAAGAAAGATAACATATCAGAATCAGAAAATGTTGATGGTGGAGAATGGTGATATAAAAATAAATATACTTATATTATTATTTTAAGTATAAATGTCTCGCCCAGCACCAATTATATTAATAGAATTAACCAACCCCATTACACATAAGACTGATAAAGTCATAAAAAGTGATGGAATATGGGCAGTCTATTACAATAACTGTCCATTCAATCTTAAAACAGAAAGCATAGTCGCATTTACTGCTCCAAGATACAAAAGCGTCTCATTTTCGAATAAGGGACATGCTATAAATCTCGCTAAAAAATTGAATAAACAATTCAATACAGACGAGTTCACTGTTGTTATCTTGTCTCATGCAGAAGTTATCTATTCAGAATAAAAAACTTATCGTCACCGAAGAAATGTTAAAGACATTTCCTGAACCATCTCGTTATGACATGCGAACCGCATTAATTAAATGGTGGATTAATTCTAGGGCAAAGGGAGGACTAAGGTTAACTAGCATAGGGTATAAATTACTAGGAAAAATGCAATATAAATCCCACGAGTTCAACGTTAAAAAATTAACCACATCTAGAAATTTAATCACATTGGATAAAAATTTAGAATGCCCGTATTATATAGATGGACTCGGAATAGAATCAAAAATTTGTATATTTGGTGATGAGGAGGCGATGACGATAATATTATTTAATGATTTTCATTCATTTTTAAGAACATTTCATTAGTTTGATTCTGAAATCCATTGACAATTTTATCCAAATACCCATTCAATAAATAATACTGATTCCGTTTCAGTCTTGGCAATAAGTCATCATAATTAAACTCATTGCGCAATACGTGTATATTTGAATCAATTGCATATTTCCACCTAGAAATATTTGGCATATTATCAAAACTATTGTCAATTATATCATCGAACATATCGAACCCATAATCCCTAGCATCTTGCACTGCTCCCCTATGTCCTATTATGATGGGGAGTTGTAATGAACCAAACGCTTGTAATAACTTTTCAGTTAAGGTTCCTTTACTCTCATAGTACAGAGTTTCCGTCACTACATTAACAGGTGATGATTTGAACACATCTAATAATTTTATAAAATTCCCAACGTTATCGAAATCATAATCTAAATATGATGGGATGTTGTCATTGACCTTACCAAGTGACATAACATTCGGAAAAATATCCATCTTTTTTAAATAATCATATACCATAATTCTATGTTTTCTCGGTCTCCCATTAAGGCACATGTATTTAATTGTGTTTGTTTTATTGTTAACATCATTCCACTCATCATATCGTTGAATGAAATGTTGAATAAAATCAAAACTATGTGTTGGGAATTCAATCAAATTCAACGTACCATCGTATATCTCGCTTAAATTATGATTCCAATGTATCAATATTATGTTTTGTATATTCGATTCTTGATAAAAATCCTCAATTGCAATAATTTCTGGAGATATATTATTATTGGCCACATTTATATTGTCCTGAGCGTGCAATACGATTCCGTTTACATCACGTACCACGGGTAATTCCATATCCCATATGTTGCTAGTTCGTGATGGTTTAAGAATACTTGGGTAAAATTTATACAATGGGAAAGCATTTGAAATGATTGTATTAAAATGAGTCATTTATAATGTAGGTTGCACAATAATAATATTTATTTAACACGTGTTAATAGTGTTTTTATATTATAATTCACAACTACTATAAAATGAGAAAATATGTGAAATATAAAACATACATAATAGAAGGCAAGGAATTTAATGCAGTTGATTTATCAAAAGAAACTGGAATACCACAGGACGCCATCAGAAATAGATTGAAAGTGGCAACTACCATCGATGAATTGTACCGACCATTAAACAGTAACATATACAAAGAACATATAATAGAAGGTGAGAAATTTACATCACCACAAGTCGCAAAAATACTAAATTGCAGTGATAGTACAGCACGTGCTCGGTTAATACGATGTACTACTGCCAAAGAATTGCTTTCCCCATTGGTCGATAAAACCAAGAATGGGAAAATAATAGAATATAACAAATCATCAGACGACTACAAGATTAATAAACTACTAATGGGAGCGTGGTGATGCCGTCGGCGATGTCAAGATATAAAATAGAGGACAAAGAATTCACAATTTCAGGACTCGTAGAAATTCTTAATTGCACCTACACCTCTGCGAAGAGAAGATTAACTACATGTAAAACTATCAATGAACTGTTAAGACCAGTAAAAAAGAAAAATTCCGGTAACGTTGCTAAGATATATGTGTTCGATGGGGTGGAGGTGACCGCCAAAGAAGTAGCAATTAAACTTAATTGTGGGTTGGATTCTGCTAGAAATAGAATTTATAAAGCAAAAACATTAAATGATATTTACAAAAAACCAATAAACTATCGGACAAAACGGAAGGCGGAAAAAGAACCAACCACAGATGAGGTGAAACTTCAAAAAATGAATAAACTACTAATGGGAGCGTGGTGATGGCACATAAAGTTGGTACCATTACCATTGAGAATAAGACATTTACCACGAATGATATAATGCAATCAGTTGGGTGTTGCAGAGCCACTGCGATTGGGCGTATGAAATCCGCTATTTCCATTAATGATTTACTTAGGGCAATAAACGTTAAAAATAGAAGGATTTTCGTCATAGAGGGGGTGGAGGTGACCGCACATGATGTGATGATAAAGGTTCCTTGTTCTAAAAATACCGCCTACGGAAGATTAAATAAGTGTGATACTCTCGATATGCTATATCGACCATTAGGAACTATGAGTACATGTACTGAATCAAAGAACCCACATAATAAAAAAATGACAGATATGGAAAATCCAATAAATAAACTGTTATATGGAAAATGGTGAAAAATTATATAAAATTCTCTTGACTTTCATATATAATACATGGCTAAATATAAAAACTTCTGAGGAGATATTTCATCCAATGCAATTAATTAACAAACTATTACCAATTCTATTAATCCCTGTAACTTCCAATGCAGATATAGACATGTATAAAGATTTCCCAGCAATTGCTTCGGAAATACTAATTTTAGAAGCATGCTGTGACACTAATGCGACCTGCTGTGTGGATTTTGGCGAAAGCATGTCAATTAATGACTTTAAGAACAAAGTTAAGTCAGTTGATACATATCGAAGCGGTGCGGTTAGGAGTCGCCTACGCACCTTGGAAATACAACAAAGACTCAATCGCACCCAACGTGAATACGATAATAGGTTTAATAATATAGGCGGGTTTAATTACAATAATTAATCCTTAATTAAACATGTAAATAAAAAAGGGGCTCGAAGCCCCTTTTTTTGTTTTGGTTATGTATTAGAAAGTAACCGAAAGTTCAGCCTTTAATACACTATCAGTGTTTTCAGTCTTAGAATAAATGTATGTCATATTACCACGATTCAATTCAGCGCGAACTGTAGACAAATCATTCTTAACAATATATTTACCAGTAACATCACCAAGCAACGTTGGTAACGAAACTACCGCTCCCTTAACTGTAGAACCATTGTTGGCATCTGAAATATTTTCAAGAATACCATCATGGGTTACACCAATAGTATCTTCTACGTCAATATAAACACCAGTTAACGCCACACCAACCATAGTAGTAGATAATTGAATACCTGTATTAGTACCAACTGTGGTTTTTTGACGTTCTGCTAGAATATCAATATTACCAACAGATAATGAACCGGTTAAGAAACGGTTAGAATTTAATACATTTTCGGCACTAAGAAACACCCCACCAAATTCTCCAGAAATATCAGCAGTGGCGTTACCATCACCAGATTTTTGAGTAGCACTTACGTTAATACCACCGACATTGGTGGATAATGTAATCTTATTTGATACTGCTGATACATCTTGTAATAATCCCTTACCATCTTGTCCCTTCGATTTACCTATCTTTGCATCTAATCCTTCGATTGAGGTTTGAATATACATTTGTTTAACTTCCACTGTATTTGAATCGGTTTTGCCAATATTCTCAAAAGTAGTAGTTATCATTGTGTCATTATTTACTTTCCCCTTCAATGTTAAATCTAAATCATTCACCAATGTAGATGGACCATTATCATTGGTAATTGTGCTCTTCCACTTACCAATTAAAGAAACATCTGCTACCGCAGTTAAAGACATACTAGCCACAACGCCAGCGATTAATAATTTTTTCATTTTTTCTCCTATGAAATTGAAAATAGTAAAGTTGCATTATTACAACATAATAACATTTATAATACATTATGTATTATTTATGCTAACCAACTTTATTTAGTCGTTCCAAATTACATACCTTTTTTTTTAGGTAAATAACTAAATATATAGTACGAAGACGACTGTGTTGGGAGAGTGTGATTAAAATAATATTAATAGCGTTTGTATTATATCCACTATGCATCAATGCATTAAATTACTTCACGAATGATACATACCCAGGGATATTATTGGTAGAAGGTGTGTTTGAACCAAATGACGTTGAAGGGGTTTCTATTTATATAGAAGAAGTACCAACTATACACACCGTTATGCTTAACTCGAGAGGTGGGAATTTATTCTCAAGCATTGAGGTGGGGAATTTAATTCGAGAAAATGGCATAGCCACACTTGTTCCTGAAAATGGCATTTGTTATAGTGCGTGTACTTACGCATTTATGGGAGGATTGGCACGTACTATAGGTGAGGGGGCGTCATTCGCAATGCATAGACCATATTTTAGTGAAGAAATGGATGGAAAGTACACTGACGGATATAACTCAGGTATCATTACTTCTGTTATGGTCGTATCGTATCTAATTGAGATGGGGTTAGACCCCCTAACAGCAAGTTTTCATCTTCTTAGCAAAGACCTCGCCCATTTCACCCCAAGGCAACAGAAAGAATTAAATATAATCACCACCCATAAATAGAAAGGAACATTGATAATTTAGCAAAAGATTTAAATGTGGTAAATAATCAATTGAGTTACATGAATTACAGTGTAAAAGGTATGAGAGATAATTTTAGTCCATAAGGAATGCTCGGCAGTATGATGCCATTCTAAAAAATTGAAAAATAAACAAACCCTCCCATTTGTAGAAACCATGATAACGCAAGTATGTAATATATCATGTGAGGGGTGTACCAACTACTCAGATTTAACCCATAAAGGGTACGTTACTTGGGAAGAGGGGTTAAATTCGTTATCACGATGGTTAGATATCATAGAGATACCAGATTTCGGAATAATGGGCGGAGAGCCATTAGTAAACCCACAAGTATATGATTGGATTTATGGTGTTAGAGAATTAATGCCAACCACCCAAATAAGATTTACCACCAATGGGTTACTTCTAAACAAGAACAAATTTAGGAATATCATGCAAGTGATGCAAGATGTGGGGAATATTGTATTTAAAATTACAGTTCATATCAATAATACCACCGTACAAGATTTTATAGACAACACATTATCTAGATATAAGTGGGAAGAGGTAATTGAGTTTGGTATAAAACGGCACAAAACAACGAATAACGTACGATTTCAATTAAATTACCCATCTGAGTTCATAAAACCATTTGATGGTAGTTACGCAAATATGAAACCGTATTTTTCCAATGCTGAAATGGCGTTTAATCAATGCATACAGCAGACATGTCCATTATTATATAAAGATAGGATATACAAATGTAGTACATCTGCATTACTTGAAGACACGCTCACACGATTCGGCAACCCAAATGATGAGTTATGGGAGAAGTTTATTACGCGTGGAATATCATTCACTGATAATAAAGAAATTATTAGCAACTTTTTAGACAACTTTGGCAAAAGCAACCATATTTGCTCACAATGTCCATCCCTACACAATATGGATATTTTCATCCAACACAATGAGTCAACCATATCCAATATAGATAAATACTAAAACAATTGAATTTTTAGTAGGAGGTCTAAGTGAACAATTTAACCAATTTGGCATTATATACAATGGGAGTTTTTTTGTTTTGCTTACTTGTACTTCCGAAAACCACATTAGCACTAGATGACTTTGACTTATATCGTTATGGGGATGATGAAAAAGTGAAGATAGGACGTAAAAACTTCATCGTAAAGTTCATTATATATGATAGTGAAGATGAATTGAATGATGCATATTACCTAGACGAAGAACGCACAGAAGGAGAGGGTGTTAAAGCATTTTCATTATCTACTGAAGAGGAGGATGTATGTTACGTGCATATAAAGCCAGCGAAAAAATGGGACGACCGTGAAAGCATGGCGATTATGGGGCACGAGGTATATCATTGTGCATTGGCAAGGCATAGAGTGGCAACATATGATGGCGAAGTCGAGACAGACGATGGTGTTTTACAAGGTTTACGCACACGTCAAAAATCTTTTTCTAAACAACCTGCTAATAAACCATGTAAGAAAAAATCAAGAGAAGAATTACTAGCAGAAGATAGGTTATTAGAACTAGAATGGTTACGCGAAGATTACGAAAAAATGGGCATAGTAATCGATGAGTAAAATAATACTAATTACATTAACTATTATTCTCACTGGTTGCTATAACCAAATCCCATCAACAGACGAACATACACACCCACACCCACCCCCACAAGGTGCTGTCATTACAGAAGAAGGTACTGTGATTTTTTACCATAATATTTGGGGTGATATTAGGCGCAACTTAGGTATTGAATAAATGGCTAACTTATGGCAACCAGGTGATGAGGTAGGAGAATACGAATTCGTTGGTGAATATGGTACATCATTCTTAGATGATAATATATACAACAGCATGAGTGGAGTGAGATATTATTCACCATCAAAGCAAGAGAAATGGATTTGTACGTGTTTCACTCCAACCCATCCGAACTCATTGGATATGATAGTGACATACCGAAAAAAGTAAACTCCGACGAACTCAATTACATTCATGATATGGACGATTACAATATAGCCAATATGATTGAAGGAATGATGATACGTCCGTTGTCACCATCATTTGAGAAGCAATTTGGATACGGACTTGACACTATATCAATGGAATGGGATGTTGAGGGGCATAGCGACGGTCGTATTTTTGTAAGAGGTACATTCTAGTATCAAAATACCTAAATACCCGTACATTATTACGGAATATTTATTATGACTCCAGAAGATTTAGGATTACAAGTAAGCGAACTAATTACACCATTCATTTCAATGATGGCTATAATCATCATAGGATTAGTCATCAAGGACATTGCAGGAGACATTGCCAATGGGCTTTCATTCAAGTACTTCGGTCCATTTAAAGAAGGCGACAAGTGTGTACTCGATGGCCACAAAGCAATCATCGTTAAAATAGGAATGACTGTTACTGTATTCGGTTGTGATGACCCAGACAAAGGATATATATGGCGTTATGTTCCAAATGATAGAATAGGATATTTAAAACTAGGTAAGATTGTATCCAGTTCTAAAAATATGTAAAAAATATATAAATTTAGCATTGCATCGTTAATAAATTTATATATAATAATCACATGTCGACACTCTCCCCCAAGAATTATTCTCTCCTCAAGAGATAAGGTGTCGGCATACTCATTCTCATTTTTAATAACTACTCAGTTATATAAAATTACCTAAAAACACTAAATAGTAATATGCGTATATTATTACTATCATTGTGCCGTTAGAACTCATTTCAATGGGACTTAGTGCAGGTCTTGGATTCATATTCAAACTTGTAGCGACCAATCAAGCGGCTAAACGCGACCAATGGGATTACATGATGAAGAAGGGCGAGGCAGATGAGTCGTCGCGCAATTCAGCACGCCAAATGCAAAATCCAGCCGCGGCTTATATCAGACGCTTCATTGTAATAACAATGATGTCAATACTAGCATTTATTGTAGTTGCACCTGCAATTGACCCAACATTAACAACCAATATTATCACCGAAATTGAGAATCCTAGTTTTTTAGGGTTCGGCGGAGGTAAGCAAATAGTAATTGCTATGGTTAGTGGCATCATGTACGACGAAACTATACGTTCAATCCTTGCTAGTATCATTGGGTACTACTTTGGAACGAGTACGGTGAAATAATGTTATGAATAAGATGAGATTCATAACATTATTTGCTACGATTGCCATATTAAGTGGCTGTATGGGGGGTAGTGCGATTACTATTAAAGATGCAACAGGGTTTGTTGCTGGTCAAGTAATATCCAATGCTACTGATTCAGACGCTGTTATTGTTAAAGATGCAAGAATCAAAAAGAATTGGAATAGTGATGCTTCTACCAACCCTACTACCAACCCTACTACCAACCCTATACCAACACAACCTACAGACGACAAAACTGCTACATTGTATTGGTTCTTCTTTTCGATGATGCTTATGGGAATGTTAGGTGCAGGACTCATAGGAATTATAGAAGCATTTAGTGGAAAAGATAGTTTATCCACTGAGCAAGCAGTAAGAACTGCTCCAATTCCAACAACTAAACCAAGAGTTAAATTAAATAAGGACGGAACTACTACAGATGTTTGATTATAAATGTAAAGTAAAAAGAATTGTCGATGGCGATACGTTAGATGCGTACATCGATTTGGGATTTGATGTATGGGTAACCAAACGTATTAGATTTATGGGTATTGATACTCCAGAATCTCGTACACGTGACAAAGTTGAAAAACGTTACGGCAAAGGTGCAAAGCATCGTCTTGTTGCTATGTTAGAAGCAAATGATAATACATTTATTGTTCGCTCACACGGTACTGGTAAGTTCGGACGTGTGCTTGGTGAGTTGTTCGTAGATGCATTTGAGTGTTCTGTGAATGACCAAATGATTACTGAAGGTCACGCTGTAGCGTACTTCGGTGGTTCTAAGCAAGAAGTTAAAGACGCATTACTCGAAGCACGCAAGGTTTCGACTGAATATGTCATGGAACATGTTAAAGCAATAAAATAACTATTTTATAATAGCCACATTAGTGGCTTGCTCGCCTTTTAATCCTTGTTCAATATCAAATGAAACCGTGTCACCTTCTGTGAGTTTTTTGTACCCATCACTTTGAATTGCTGAAAAGTGGACAAATATATCTTTCCCACCATCTTGAGTTATAAAACCAAATCCCTTTTGGCTATTAAAAAATTTTACAGTTCCGTTCATTTGTTGCTAAGTATTGATATTATATAAACATTATTTATCAAATGAACCAACAATACAAGCATGTAAATATTGAGTTTAAAAATACAGAAACCAACGATACCGTTGATTTTAATTTCAAACCCATATTAGAAAATAAAATCACACATAGATGGTTAGAATTACTTGAAATGTCAACTCAGTTATTTGAAATTGACAAACCAGAAAGATTTTATGATTTTGGTACACATGATTTTGAAGTTAACAAGGCATTAGAAAAAATAAGGAATGATATCAATATAATCAATAATCATAAACCCGTAATTGATAGAGAATTGTCATCGGTTCATGACCAAGATACATTGAATTATTTACATAATATATTCGAAACATACCATGGACTACTCGACAAACAAGCAACTGATTATTGGGACAATGCACCGACTGAAGTTCGGGAGGCGTTGGCGGATTTGAACATAGATGTACACAGATGCGAAACCGTACAAAATAGTACATCGCGTCCACGATTTGTATCAACGTGGTACGGAATGCCAAAAACCCACCATCTATTCGATGAGGATTATGAATTATTCACAAATGATTATAAATTCGGAACAGTGTATCTAACGTACGCCGAAATTGGGAAAACATTGGAACATCTGTGTAAGGATAAAGAATTAACAAAGCATAGATATGCAACAGCAGATGCATTCAAACCATATGATTATCTCAGTTCAGATTTGCACGTTAGATTTCACAATCGAGATAGTATGGAAGTACTAAATGAAAATAATATGCTTAATCAATGTTACGATGAATCTAGGGGGTTCTTCGAATCCCGTGGTTATTATAAGAATGACCCACGATTAAATGCTGGTGCTTTACCATTAGCAAATATCGATACAGATTTAAGTGATGATACTGTTGTTAGTATTTTGGCAGAACATCAATACGTCAATAAAGTTTCTATTACAAGATTTTAAGCCTGTCTAGTCAAATAAGTAACTCGTATTTGGTCAGGGTTGAAATAATCTTGTACAATACTTTTAGCAATATCTACATCAAATTCTTTACAACTAAACACATCGAGGTAACAATCACCGTTTAAATCAACAAAATGACCTGTTATGGACGATGTTTCGATAAGTTGTACGAGACTATAACCTGCGGCTTCGGGTATATGGGTTGCGAAATGTTCCACCACAGGCTCCCCATATGCAACCATATTAATACCATGTACTAATGCTTTGACAAAGTCATATATGTTATCACCTGATTTTATTTTATCCAAATCACCTGATTTGCAATCGAGTATTAAATGATATCCCCAGTACATGGTATTTTTTTCCTAATTAATTCAATGTATTTAGTTACTCATAACCAAAGCATATAGAATATAAAATCCAATGCCTACTATTTGTATTAACGCAAATGGTATTGCCGCTGATACAATGTCCTTGAATTTTATTTCATTGAATAGCAACTTCAAATAAAACAGACCAAATCCAATGGGTGGTGTCAAATAAGCAACTTGCATTACTAATGTAGTTAATGCACCAACGTACACTGCATCTAAGTTCTGCATCAACATGATATTGGTTGTGAATGGTAAGAACACATACGTAATTTCAAATGGGTCTAAGAACATCCCAAGGAACAATAAATGTCCAATATAGATTGCGTGTGTGTCGAATAAATCAACGTCATTGAATTGGAAGTAATTAATTATGGTGTCATAATTGCCATTGATTTGAAATACAAATGCAATTAAATTACCAATAACCAAGAACGTCAATATACCACCTGACAATGATACAGTGCGTTTAACAACCTCTTTAACGAATGTTTTGTTAAGGTTCCTATTTCGGAAAGTAATCCACAGCCCCAATGCAATGAACATATACCCAAACTCATAAACATTGATTAAGTTCAAAATGCTAATAGTAGACAGTGCAATGATGCCACTAATGAAAAACAGATTACTTTTAAACAACGTCACAAAGTCTGCTCCGAACTTCTTAAAACCAGGAGCACTCACTTTACTCACAACATATAATAAAATCAACACCAACATGATTAAACTAGGAACGTACAATGCGTTCATTAAGTCGATGCTTGGTGCAATGTCGAACTCATAAATTCCATGAGAGAACCAATAATTCTGCACAGTTGTGGTCATTACATCATTAATCATGATAGGCAATACAGCAGGAGGTACCAACTGACCCATCGTCGCAATAACAAGCACTAGTCCGATAACTAACTTCTGCGGTATGTGGCTATCTTTGAGTAATGTTTTGCCAAAACTAGTTAACAAAATCATACAACTCCCCACAGTGCCTGCAGGACCTGCAATGAATGCACCTAGGACAGTGAAATAAAATATCTTACTAAATGGGTGGATATCACCCTCACATAAATTAATTTTATCTAGTTCTTTACTTTTCTCTAAAATCACACTAGCGAATATGAACATAACGATGATTAGCACATTAGGCATTAATAAAATACCATATATACGAGAGCCTAGTAGTGCTAGGTCAGTTAGGCTTCCTAATGAATTTAGGATACTAAACGTTAAATAAAACGAGGTTATGATTAAAAACCAAATCGCATTGCTGTTCGCACCTTTAGAATTGTAACTACTAAAGATTAACGCAACAGCAAATGCAATGATTAACGCAATTTCCAATGTCTTACCACGCTAAGTATAGTTGTCAATACAATAGATAATTTCATAACAATCTTGCTATAAGGTAATCCAGTTTCGTCAATAAGAACATCATGTGCCATAATGCTATCCAACAATGAATCCATTAGAAATAATGGAAGCATAATAACAAATACTCGCGTTGAGTATTTTAAAAATGCTGGACTAGGGGATTCAACTAAAAGGTAGGAAACAATACTCCAAATTACAAAGTTTGCAATTCCTATTTCAATTAAATCTCCTAGTACAGAAAATAGCATCTTCTTATTTTACAAATTAGATGCTATTAACAATACTTGGTTAGTTATTAGTTACTTAACTACTTAGTACGTGAATTCATGTATGGTAAGATACCGTTCTCGGTATACAATTTACCAGCCTTCATGAACTTGAAGTAACTCTTATGAGTGCGCTGTGCCAACTCAGAATCTGCATTCTTCTCATCGATAAGTCTGTACGCTGTCTTTTGAAAAGATGCTAATACTTCCTTTGGAAAATGCTTAACACGAATACCATCTTCGTCGTACATCTTCTGTAGGCTCATACTGTGATGATAGAAATTCTCTAAGAACTGTGTTTGTTGCTCTGCTTTAATAGCAGTAGTTAATAAGCGTTGGTCTTTTGCACTAAATGAATTCCAAACTTCCATATTAAAACCTAAACTTAGAATAGTTGAAAGTTCGTGCCAACCCGGAGCATAGTAATGTTTTGCAGGAGACTTGTATAATCCCATTGCATCGTCGTACCATGGACCTGCTAATTCCGCGCCATCAAACGTGCCGTCTAATAGACCTGGTAAGATTTTACCACCAGATACAACAGTTGTCGTTGCGCCATATTCTTGCATTACCTTAGCACCTAAGCCTGGGAAACGTAAGTGCATGCCTTTAAGGTCATCAGTTGAGTTGATTTCTTTATTGTACCAACCACCCATACTAGTAGCAGAGTTACCTAACGCAAACGGTTTAATGTTGTATTCGGCAGATGCTTCATCCCATAGTTCTTGGCCACCACCGTTCTCAACCCACGATAAATGCTCTAATGGTGTCATACCAAATGGAACTGTAGCAAAGTAGGTTAATGCTGGCTCAACCCCTGGCCAAAACATTTCAATACCGTGGTACATATCTGCTTTACCGTTACTTACTGCAGAAAATGCTTCCTTCATTGGTACTAACTCACCAGATGCATATACCTTAATGTTAATACGTCCGTCAGATAAGTCATGAACACTATCAGCAAAACGATTAGTACTTGCACCGTGTCCTGGACTGTTCTTTGGAAACGCCGTTACCATTGTCAAATTATACGACTGTTCAGATGCGTTATTACTATTCCAATCATGCTTGTTGTCGAACCAACCTGCTACAGTGGCAGATGATGTTACTACCGTAAGTGCTACTGCACCTAAGATTTTTTTATATGTTTCCATATTGTATTATTCCTTTTAAAGATAATTTTTTTACTACTTTACTACTTTATTTTGATTATTTATATTGACCAATACGTAACATAAAATTTCATTAAATAAAAAATATGTTAGTTTTAAATTATTATACATCACCTTCCTACGTATAATCGGTGATGTTATACAATTCACTAATATGCCCTCTGAGCCCATTTACAAAAGAATCATCATTGAACCACTTGCTACCCAATTGTCTTTCCATATCCTTCAAACTATCTTCCCACATTTTAAATTCGGGTAAATTCTTGTCAAAGAACCATGCGCTATTTTCATCATACGTAGAACCAGTAGGTTTTTTAATTTGCCATAACCCATGATTCCATTTCGGATATATGACACGGTTTATAATATTATATAGTTCTGGGGTGTGGAAGTTTCCACTGTGATTATTCAAATGTGGGATTAGATTAACCTTATTCAATAACTTTAACTGCTCTACAACCATGTGTGCTTGCTTAATTGGGATTTCTGGAAAGTTTGGATTCCAATAAAAATATTCATCGTGTTCCCAATTAGCACCACTGATATCATTGGAGTTAGTTGCACCTACTGTAAGGATGATATCTAAGAAGGAAAACTTAATACTAGAATCATCACGATACAATCTTGGCTTATCTACACCATATATAAACCCAACACGTTTTCCCTTATCCATCAATTCGTTATGCTCAGCGAATATGCTGTGAAATTTACTACGCATCAACACATCAGGTGCAAATCTACATCCTGCCTCCCAAAACCAATCACCATTATGTGCAGCATTTAATATATCTTGCTCCCAATCATATATGTTAACTTTGATGTTTTGCTTCTTCAATAAGTTCTTTATCAAAGGCTTGGCAATGTATTCGATTTCCCTTGTGTAGAATCCAGGATTCTCTGACGTTCCAACTCGAGAGAAATGTTTCTTCTCCTGTTCAAACGCCCCGAACATATAAATCTCATCTAACTTAATGTCATTTTCAACAAATGTTTTTAGGATATAACCACTATCTACACCACCACTATAAAACAGTACCAAGTGGTCATAATTGTCGCGTAGTTGCTGTGCTCGTTGTTTGTATAGTTCGTCTAGGTCAAATGAACTTGGGATTTCCCAATTGCTCTTACCAAATTCATCACTATAAAAATCCCAATGGACTTGTCCACCGGTTCTATTGCTCTCTAGAATTGCCTCGAGTTTACTTCTGAACGGTTTATTATTACAATAATAGTAACCTTTATCGGCGAATGTGTACATCGTGGTATTTGTCAATGATATCAATATGTTAATTATATATTAATATCGGCATTCATTATTTTGTTTCTAACGGCACTTGACAGAAATGTCGCTTTAGGTTATAATACGATTTGTATTACAACAAAAAGGATAAAAAAATAAAGTTACACAGGGTTTTTATTCATGGTATAATACTCACATACAAAACAAAAAAGGGATTTGCAAAATGGCTTACATGAATCAAGAAAAGAAAAAGGAAATTGCTCAGTTACTTAAAGAAAGATTAAAGGGCAGAGACATTAAGTACACGTTAGGTGTTAAACACCACAGTTCAATCGTTATGAACATCAATAGTGGTGGTGTTGACTTTATTAAGAACTACAATGATAATAAAGATGAAACTAGATACAACAACGGATATGAAGTTCAAGTAAATGGTTATATAAATGTAAATGAATTCCATATCAATGAACACTTCACAGGTGAGCCAAAAGAAATTTTAGAAATTGCAAATGATTGTTTAAACTTAAACAACTTTGACAAAAGTGACGCAATGACAGACTACTTCCATGTAGGCCATTACGTTGAAATCAATGTTGGTAGATGGGATAAAGACTACCAACTAACAGGAGAAAAGTAATGTATGTATCGAAAAGCAAAAAAGTAATAATCAATTCAAGTGATGGTTCATTAACCCGCTTGGCAAACAAATACCGTGATTTGAATTCTAAATTAAAGAACATCAAAGAAGCAAGAACTGACTCATTAGAGTTGTTGCGTGATAGGGTTCTTAGTGAATTTGACCCAATGGATTCGGATAAGACTCGAATTATTAAAACTGGTTCATTAAGAATTAGCGTCAATAAAGATACTATCCGAAAGGTAATTAAAACTGACATGGAAGCAGTGTTTGAAAATATATGTGAGATATATAAAATGTCAAGAGCGGACTTGGATGCTATCGTTGAACTTAATTCAAAGGAAGTTGAGACGTTTGTTAAACCTGCGGTTAAGGTAGAGTAAGAATCATCGAAATTATATAAAATATGTTATTAACATAATATATAATAAACATAAATTTTTATAGGGAAACATTATGTCAGATACAAGAACAATTACAAGCAATGATGCACGTACAAGTATACAACGCTGTTTTGAAACTAAGCGACCAGTATTCTTATGGGGTCCACCAGGCATCGGTAAGTCGGATTTAATCGAAGGTATTGCAGATGAAATGAATGCGTTGGTCATTGACTTGCGGTTAGGTCAAATGGAACCAACAGACTTACGTGGTATTCCATTTTACAATAAAGATAATGGCACAATGGATTGGGCACCACCGATAGATTTGCCGAATGAAGAAACTGCAAAGAAGTATGACAATATTGTATTGTTCTTAGATGAGTTAACATCTGGTGCTCCAAGTGTACAAGCGGCGGCTTATCAATTAGTTCTTAATCGTAAGATTGGTAACTACCACTTACCGGACAACGTTGTTATCGTTGCGGCAGGTAACCGAGAAAGTGACAAAGGTGTTACATATAGAATGCCGACACCACTTGCTAATAGATTTGTGCATTTAGAATTAAAAGTAGATTTCGATAGTTGGGTAGATTGGGCAGTCACACATAACATCCACCGTGACGTAGTTGGTTACTTAACGTTTGCCAAAGGTGACTTGTACGACTTTGATTCAAAGAGTTCAAGCAGGGCATTTGCTACTCCGCGTTCATGGACATTTGTAAGTGAACTTATCGACGATAAGATGACAGTCAATACAATGACTAATCTTATTGCAGGCACAGTGGGTGAAGGGCTTGCTATTAAGTTTATGGCACATCGTAAAATTGCACAGAAGATGCCTAACCCAACTGACATCCTTAATGGCAAAGTTACAGGATTAGAAGTACGCGAAGTATCAGCGATGTACAGTTTAGTTATTAGTATGTGTTATGAATTAAAAGATGCGTTAGACAACAAGAAAATCAACAATGCCGACTTCCATAAAATGGCAGATAACTTCTTCCGCTTTATGATTGATAACTTTGAAGTTGAACTAGTTGTAATGGGTGCTCGTGTTGCGTTAACTACATATAAGTTACCATTACAACCTACCAAACTTAAGAACTTCGACGAGTTCCATAAGAAGTACGGCAAGTACATTCTTAACGCAAGTGAATAGGTTATAATTTAATTTTTAATAAGGAGTAAGTAAATGACAACGAAAGAAGCAATACAAGAAGTAGCACTGAACCGTGCAATTAGCGAAGTGGCAGTTGAAGTGGATTCAAGAAACAAAACCCACGTAACATTAACACACGAAACAACGAAGCGTGAATTAGTTAAGCAACTAGCAGGATTTTACAACTTACATGGTATCCGAACAATGCGTCGTACTGAGTTACATGAAATCTGTTCAAAAGCACATGGTCTTCTAAAGACTGATGGCGGTTGGCACATTCATACGTTTGAAAAGCCAGTTGATGAGTTAGTAGCAGAAGGGGTTCTTGAACGTATTCAATACACAGAACCAAAGAAGGCGACATATCTTCGATTGACTAATAAGTACGTTAACGAAAATTTAAAATAAATGTCAACAACTACCAAAAACACCAAAAGCAAAGCACATGATAACTTCATTGGAGAAACCGATAAGGCACTCGATAGAGAAGTACGTGAGAAACTTATTGGTGCTAGGGTAGGTCTATTATTAAAGGCACCATTTTTTGGCAGTATGGCGACTCGTTTAGAGTTAGTCAATGCTGATAAATGGTTACCTACCGCGGCTACAGACGGTCGCAAATTTTATTACAATAGTAAATTCATCGACAAACTAAAACCAAAAGAGATAGAATTTCTATTCGGACACGAAGTCCTACATTGCTGTTATGACCACTTAGGCAGAACAGACACAAGAGACAAACAACTATTTAACATTGCGTGTGACTACGCAGTAAACCGTGACTTAATTAAACATAACGTAGGCACAATGATTACTACAGTTGATTGCCTGTATGATAACAAGTACGACGGGATGGTTGCTGAAGAAATCTACGACGACCTGTACGAAAATGCAGAGAAAGTTGACATGGACGACTTACTCGACAAGATGATTGACGAGCACTTAGAAGGTAAAGAGAACGAAGAGTCCGGTCAAGGCAAAGACGGCAATGGCGATGGTGAAGGTAACGGACCATCTGCATTATCTAAAGAAGACAAGGAAGAAATTAAGAACGAAATCAAAGAAGCAATGATGCAAGCATCACAAGCGGCAGGTGCAGGCAACACTCCTGCAGGCGTAGCACGTATGATTAACGACTTAACTAACCCTAAGATGAATTGGAAAGAACTACTACGCCAATCACTAGAAAGCACAATTAAAACAGACTTTAGTTGGATGAAGACTAGTAGACGTGGATGGCACATTGATGCAATCTTACCAGGTATGACACCAGGCGAGGAAGTCGACATTGTTGTTGCTATTGATACATCTGGCAGTATTAGTGATAAGATGTTAAATAACTTCCTTTCGGAAGTACAAGGTATTATGGATTGCTTCACTGAATTTAAAATTCACTTATTTGCATTTGATACAGAGGTTCACAACCCACAAACGTTTACTAGTGATAACTTAGATGATATCACTGACTACGAGATTATGGGACACGGTGGCACAGACTTTGAGTGTGTGTTTAAGTACCTAGTTAAAGAAGGTATTGAACCACAACGCTTAGTAATGTTTACGGACATGTACCCATGGGGTGATGAATGGGGTGATGAGAACTACTGCGATACGTTGTTTATTGCACATGGTACAACTACAATCGAAGCACCTTACGGAACAACTGCTTACTACGACGAGAATTAATAGGAGAAAGGATATGGAAATGATTTATATGATTAGTGCTTTGTTATCAACAGTTGCTTTAATGTGGATTGCAATATCATTGCAAGACAGTAAAGACAATGGGTGGCGCTAATTTAAGAGAAGTTGCTAACGCAGTAATCAAAGAATTTCCGCAGTTAGCGGATGACATTGACGATGCATGGAAAACAATGAACAGATGCATCAAAGATGGCGAGTCACAAATTGATGAGGGAGATTTATTTTATTGGTACATACATAAGTTAAAAAGAGGAGAACAAAATGATTAAAACCCCATTTGAAGATTTACCAAACAGTTTACAAAATATCTTTACTAGTTTAGTAAAGGATGACCCGTACGATTTGTCACCTGTTACATTGTACAACAATACATTGTTAACAGCACAGAACAGTGGCATCGACGAAGCAGTGCGCTTTATGGAAGTTCCGAAGAAAGTAGTACAGGATATACTAGACATTAATTGATTTCCAAAAAACCCCTTTTTTCCTTTTTGTTGAGTGTATAATACACCCATACAAAACAACAAAAAGGATATGATATGTACACTACACTTAATGATGCTTCAACACTACACAACGAATTAGCACACGGTACTACTGAAATTTGGTACAGCAAAAGTAAACACTTCAGAGATATGTCAGGTGGTTCTAGATTCTTATCAAAGCATAGATTACTTCCTACAACGGATACATTAAGCACAACACATTCAAAAATCGGTTCTATTAATACAGTAGACTTAAATAAAATTTACGGGTTAATGCAAGGCGAAACTTGGTCTCCAAACGGCGAAGCACGCAATGTTATTGGTGATTCAGAAGCAGGACATACATCAATGAGCGTAGGTGATATCATTAAGATGAACGGTATTATGCATATGGTTGATAACCATGGGTTTGTTGTTTTAGTATAAATACATTAACTAGAAAAATTAACATGGAAAATAATATGAACCTACACGAAAGCATCAGAAATGATTTGAACAAGATGAATGAATCAAACGACTTTTTTAAATACGTAGAATCATTTTACGGCGATGGTGGAATTTATGCTAGATACTTCACAAACGATGATGGTTCAGAAGGTGCTAGTATAGAAGAAATCACCAAAGCAATAGATGTACTAACCAATGACGACAAATGGAGTTGGGGTGGTGGTGATTCAATGGATAGAGAAAAAGTCAGAGATATCATGCTCTCTAATCGAGAAACAGACCATGATGCTGGATTAGAACAATATGATGAAGATAAAGATGTAATTAACTTTAAATCCAAAGAAATCACTAACCACCAAG
>Ga0257124_1001112_pt1 | contig 21954 bp, 24 predicted proteins | sample SI106_150metaG_FD_190154 | JGI IMG/M metagenome (GOLD analysis project Ga0257124, IMG submission 190154) | Marine microbial communities from Saanich Inlet, British Columbia, Canada - SI106_150 | ecosystem: Environmental > Aquatic > Marine > Inlet | place: Canada: British Columbia | collected...
GTTCTTTTGCCACATCATTTGGATAGAATTCATACGGTGATATTCCATTTGGAATTACAATAATTTTATCATTTTCTATATTAAAATCATTAAAATCACCCTTCTCCTTCTCTGTAATAGCAATACATACAAATGCATTCTTTACAATCTTTTTACCTATGAAATAATTATAAAGATGTTTTAGTACAATTGATCTACCAAAAATTTTCAACGTTCCTGCCGGACAAAAAGTATATGGCTTATTATAAAATCTAGCCATAAAATACACTATTATATTGATAACAGTCCAATGTGACATTAAATGAATTATTTCAGCTTCTCTTATTAGCCTACTCAACCTTGTAATGGAAAAATAGGGCACATAATATCGATCACTAATACTTTTTAATAGAAAAATATTTGAATTTTGATACTCAAGTATTTTCTGCTTGCTTAATCCTTGACTGGTTGCGAGAATAACACACTCTTCTTGAAAATCTTTTTGAATGGATTTTGCAACGCTCATTGTTCTTGCTGCAGTCCCTCCTCCTGTTATCAAATCAATAGACATATTAACAAACAATACCTTCATAATTCTATGTCTTTATTATAATTAGCGATATTTTTTTTATCAGTCAGCGATAAAATTAGCCATAATGGTGGGAATAATATTGAAAATGACGCTAATAGAAAAAAAACTGTCATAAATCTGGAAATGTAAAAAATCCTTTCAGGAATTACCCTCTTGTAAATCCATACCATTAGCACTAAAAATATTATACCAATTTCCACTGTATACTGAGAAAATGACGATAAAGTACCTCCTGCATACTTTAAAACTTCAGAATAGTGGGTGCCTAAGTATGTGTTGCTAACTATACTTTCACCCACATATAACAGCGTACCAATACCATTGCCAAATATATTTCCCTGTGCAATGCTTTCAATTCCAACGGATATTGACACAGCTCGTCGCGCTACTGATTCATCTAGAACAAACAAAGAATATGGATCAGTCAGCATCTTTATTAAAACTTCACCCCCACGACCAAATAGATCGAAATCGCTAAAAATAAAAGACATGCTGAAAATAAATAGTAAGAAAATTATTTTATAATATAATTTATAACGTGAAAAAATAAACACTAATAGAGTGAGAGTCAATAACATTAATGACGCCGTCCCTGAAGAGGACGCCATTGCCATAAATACTGACAAAGTAACAACCAAATAAAAATTTTTTTTAGTAACTTTATTTGACTTTAACATAAGAAATGCAACTAAAATAAATACTATAGAGGTTGCACCCATAAACCCTGGCTCAGGGGCAAAGCCAGAAACACCTCTATAACCATCTAGATAATTAATTTTAATAACTCTAGTAAATACCCCTGCAAATGATGCAAATGATGATGTAAAAGAAAGGTGTAATAAAACCCCAATAAAATTAAAATAAAAAGCACGAAGAAACCACTTTCCTTGTACTAAATAGAAATACTTTTTAAATGTGTAAAAAACTAGAAAACTAGAAATTAACCCAACTCTTTTACTAAATTCATAATCAAAAATATTAAATGGATTAATATATACAAAACTAAACACCGAAACCCATAAAAAAAACAAATCTATTTTTGACATCCTTATATTGCTAGTAGCAATATCATAAAAAACAACCAGCATACAAATAACAAATACTGGATATTGAACATCTGAACTTATAGGAAATGGTGCTATAAAAGGATTTAGCGAAAAAAAGAATGCTAAATTAACTAAATAATATAGAATTACACTCCTACCACTAGTAGATGCTACCGTATCCTTTTTATTATAATAATATGTGTTTATAATTTTTTACCCCTTAAAATCGCTGGATAGCAATACATCTCAGATAGCATCTTGAATTATATCGTTAAATGTACTGGAAAAATCTGGGAGAGAAATATTAGATTTTTTACTTCTAAAAATATCTAAATTATTCATAGCATTAGATATAAATTGAGATAACTCTGCCTCTCTGTTAGAATCAAAATTAAAGAAATTAGAATATCCTATTTTATTTGCAAATATATTAATGTCTGCATTATCGGGACCAATATTTACAATTGCATTTCCTGATAAAAAGTAATCGAATATTTTTGTAGACATTAAACCTGAAATTTGAATTGTATCATGTGAATGATGATTTACTTTTTCATCATAAATGAGGGAAAGTAAAAGATCTGCTTTTATAACCGCCTGGCACGCGACTTTTTTACTAACATACCCATGATTAACCAATAACTCATTACACCAATCATGGTTAAAATCTGATTCTATTATTTTTTTTGAGAGGCCGAAGTAATGCACTCTTATTTTCAAACGCAAGTGTGCTTGCAATCCTTTGATTGCACATACTAACAATCTAAATGTGCATTCTTTATATATTGTCCCTGTGTACACTATATTAAAATAATCATCTTGAAAGTTATCGTCAAGGCGTTGATCTTTAAACCAAAGTACATATTCGATATCAGGTGTATTAAAAAGCACTCTAACATCAATGGCTGGATTTATAATCTTTATTGAGTCAGCTAAACCATTAGATACGGTTGTAACAATTTTACCTTGGTCAAGAAATTTTCTTTCAATCATATTTCGCACTAAATACCTAGAAAAGACCGGATATGTAGAATGTAGATTTTGAGACCATAAATCCCTATAATCAATAATACACGGTATGTTATTTTTTCTTGCGAAATTTGATGCGGCCAAAAGTGGCACAAAAGGAGGCCCTGTAACCAAAACAATATTTACATTCTCAAGCTTGTTTATTTCTCTCAAAGCCTTATTAAGAGGAATAACCCAATCAATCCCACTACTACAAAATAAACGAGTTAATAAAGCCCCTATAATTCTATGCCATAATTTAGTATTTTCCACTAATCCATAACCATGCAACAAGGGTCTTAGTTCAACCAAATGCAATCTTGGATTATTTAAAACATCTCTACCAAGGGAAAAATCTAGAAATTTTTTACATGTTAGATTGTGTGCTGAAGTTAACACATATACATTATGAAATTCTCCTAGCAAAGCTCTAGCCATTCTGAGTGCACGCTGTGAAGCGATAAAGTTTATTGGTACAAAATTATAAGCAACTAGAATTGCAGTTTTTTTATTTTCTTTCACTGGCACCCCTCTATCGTTTGTCATATCTAGGTGCCAATCTAGGACGGCACATTGGTATTATATTTTTTCATGATGTGCCTTATACAATTCACCAATGGAGTGAGCATAAGATATAAATTTTAAAAAGGATGGCTGCTTAAATATAACATCTAAATAGATGACGGGCGCTTTTTTGAGTTTTTTTATTTTTACTTTTTTTTAAAAGAAAAAATTCAAACAAGTGCCTTGGGTGAATTTACAGAAAGTTTTTTACAGTACCGAATACCCTTAAACATCATTACTTTTTTTTATAAATTCTTGTGTTAAATAACAAGTTCTATATCCCATGCCATGATAAGGCCTTCCTGCATATTGATTAATAATCCAAATATTTTTATTTTCCATATTCAATTCTTTTCTTTACTTTTATCAATGGTTTTAATTCCAAACTTTCTAAACCCATAATCTTTTTATTAGATTCTATATTCTTAGTAACTATTGAGCCTATACCAATAGTTACATTATCTCCTATTTTAACTTTTTGTATAATACTACTATTTGGAGCAATCCAACAATTTTTACCTATATTAACAGAACCACTAATTTCACTACAAGCAGCAATAATTGTATTTTCTCCTATAGTGCAGTTATGTCCGATATGCACTTGATCATCTATCTTTACATTATTGTCTATTATAGTATCATTAAGAGTACCTCTAGCTATTGTATTTTTTGCACCAACTTCTACATTGTTACCTATAATTACCTTGCCAATATGTGGAATTCTAACAGGAGAGCCATCTTCTTCAAAGTCAAACCCAAAACCATCTTCCCCAATAATACTTCCTGACTTTATATAGCAATTATCTCCAATAACTGTATTGTCGTATATAACAATATTATTGTTAATTATAGTATTTATTCCTATTGCTACATTCTCACCTATAACACTATTTGCACCAATTGAAACAGCTGAGTCAATATTACAATTAACACCGATAATGGCTGTTACATCTATCTTTTTCTTTTTCTTTGTAATAAAAAATTCATTTACTACTTTAGCAAAAGCCAATCTTGGATTATTTACTTTAATAATAGAATAGTTATTATTTTTATCTTCTAAGTATGTGGTTGATACAAGAATCAAGCACTCTATATTTATATTTATATTATTATTTTTTGAAAATATTAAAGATGATTTTTTTACATTATTTAATGAAGTAACATTATTAAGTACAATATTATTACCTAAGAGTTCAGAGTTCAGAAATTTTGCAATTTCTACGGCCTTTACATCACCCATCTTATAACCTCAAAACTTTCAGCATACTTAGAACCTATTTGAACACCTCTTGTTTTTGCTAATGCAAATATAAACTCTTCGCTCATATAGTCTCTTGTTCCTTGTGATTTATACTCTTTTAAAGCATCACACTTTGCTTGTATATGCCTTTTATCCAGTTTTATGAATAAGGTATTATTAAATGTAAGGTTATTCCAAATTAATTCATACCCTAAAATAGTGCTATTTTTAAATGCTCGTAAACCCTCTTGTGCAATTGTACTATGATCTTGGTGTATATCATTAAGTGATGGCATCAATACCAAATCAGGAAATATTTCTTTTCTATGGCTTATTAAATCTTCTAAAATCTCTTGTCGTACATAATTTAACTTTCGTACTTCATAATTATAAATTATATATTTTCTTTTTTTATACCAAGCTTAGAAGTAGCTGCTATAACTTCAGTTTTAAGTATATCTTTAGGAAATCCATCTGGCGCCGATGTTTCAGCTGTTGAAAATGCAAAGTAATAAACCTCTGAACCTTGCTCTATAAGTTTGGAAATAACTCCACCAGCGCCAAGTTCACCATCATCAGTATGGGGTGCTAATACATACACTTTTTTAAATTTACAAATCATTGGGTTATGTCATGCCCATTTTCTAACTTTTGTATACGGGTAGAGCTTATATCAAAACCAATCACTTGGAATTTTTCTGCAAAGGCAACTGCAAGAGGAAGGCCGACGTAGCCCAACCCAATTAAGCATATTTTTTTATGTTTCATAATGCGTTATCCAAATATGTTTCAAACGAAACTAAACTATTACTAAAATCTCCGTTAAATTTTACATGTTTCAAATTATCAACAAAGAACACTTTTGCAGAATAATTTTTCACTTCGCTCAAAACTCCTTCATTTCTTGAGGTAATAACAGGCTTTCTAATATATAAAAATTCTAAAAATTTTGATGAAGCCGATAAAGTTTGATTTATGGTATTTGACCTGTACAAGGCAATTCCTGCGACACAATGATATGAAATATCAACTATACATTCGTATGATAATGGTCCAGTTTCCACAATAATATTGTCATATTTTTTGATTTTTTGATTAGTTATTTTTTTATATGAAGCTATAACGATTATCAAACTACTTAAGCGTGCAAATTCACACACAAGTATAAATTCCTCCTCATTGTGAATATTTCCAGGAAGGAATAAGTATCTTCTTTTTTGTATTAAAGTGTTCAGATAATGAATATTATCACACTTACCATATTTCCACCTGCCCTTTAAAGGCAGGTTCTTCATGATAGAATAATTAGTTGATATATTCGTTCTAGTATAAAGATAATCAAGCCTAAGATTAGAGGAGACAAAAGTAGTTGAATTGCTAATATTTAAAATTGTACGTGTTAAAAACACACTAAATGCAGCATATAAAAAACTAATACTCGCTCTCATTAACCTATACACAAAATAAAACTTACCACTCTTACAATATAATTCAAGCAGACTTACCTTTCTCTCCTGAAAAAGAGCTCTAAAATCAATAGAGTAAACCTCAAGTGAAATAAAATCTATTTTCTTTATTTTTCCAAAAATAATTAAAATAATAATAATACTTTTATCACGGACATCTGAACCATCGCACATAAGTACCGATGACGGTTGAATTTTAAATAAATCAGTTGAATTATTTAAAATATGGAAATACTTAAAATGTGATGCCATTTTTTGAAACCTATCAAGATTAGATGGGTTAACGGTTGCAGGAAAATAAGCACATTTATTTGAATAATTTTTATTCATCATAATTCATGGAGTTTATACTTCAAATAAGAATAAAAAAAATTTGAATATTTTTTTATATAGTTGTCAAATGCATAAATATTCATTAGTGACGCTCTACTTCAAAAAGCCAATGGAATTCATCAAAACATTTGAAATTATCTTACTAGAATTCCCATCGCCATACGGGTTGTGCGCCCTAGACATCTGTTTATAAAATTTATCATCTGTTAATAACAGATTAACTGTCTTTATAATTTCTCCTTTATTTGTACCTACCAATTTTACTGTGCCAGCTTCTAGCGCTTCTGGTCGTTCTGTAGTGTCACGCATGACCAATACTGGCTTTCCTAAGCTGGGCGCCTCTTCCTGAATGCCGCCACTATCTGTCAAAATCAAATATGAGAGATCCATCAATTTAATAAATGACAAGTATTCCATTGGCTCAACAAGATATACATTATCGATATTAGATAAAATCCTATCGACAGGTTCTCGCACATTTGGATTCAAATGTACTGGATATACAATATAGATATCTGGGTTTTCAGTTGCGATATCATATAGTGCTTGGCAAATATCTTCAAAACCCTGTCCAAAGTTTTCTCGCCTATGACCAGTGACTAAAATAATACGAGCAGTATTAATTTTTTCTTGCTTTAAAAATGGCACTCTTTTCAAAATAATATTTGAAAAATTAACAGCTCTTGCTTTTTTAACCATAGATAACAATGCATCAATAACTGTATTTCCTGTCACATAAATCTGATTGTCTGGTACTTTTTCATCGAGTAAATTTTGACGCGCAATCTCAGTTGGTGCAAAATGGAAAGTGGCAATTCTAGATGTAAGTTGGCGATTAAACTCTTCTGGAAAAGGGGAATTAATATTATACGTGCGTAAACCTGCCTCAACATGCCCTACTGGAATTTTCAAATAAAATGCAGCCATAGAAGCGGCCATAGAGGTGGTTGTATCTCCATGTACCAATACAATATCTGGATTCTCAGATTGTAGAACCTTTCTCATTTTTAACAACACATTACTAGTGACATCAAAAAGATCTTGGCCTGGCTTCATCATATTTAGATCATAATCTGGAATTATTTTAAATAACTCCAATACTTGATCTAGCATCTCCCTATGCTGAGCTGTTACACAAACCACTACATTGTGGTTTATCTTCATCTCATGAATTAAAGGAGCCATTTTAATAGCCTCAGGTCTTGTGCCAAAAACAACTAAAAAAGTTTTCATTAGAATACCGCTTAAAATTTAGAGAGAAAATTTTTACTTTTATTTGATATAACCTGAAAAAAATATGAAAAGCCCTTGTCGAATAAGTTGGAACACAGCCAATACACTTCATTTTTTAAAATATTATTGTATTTATAACGGGGCTTTCTTATAACAATATGAGAGTTATCATATCTATCATTAAACCATTTTACAGCCTCCCTTCCAGACTCCATTTTTCTTGTAAGATTAATATCTATAATACTATTCAAATTATCATCTTCATCTGAAATATCCTCAAATACACGCATTCCTATAACCTGATAAAGGCCGTCATTATCCTTCTCAAGTTTACAAGGTATTTTTCTTATACAAGATTCACCCTCATAAACATTAAATTCAGAATAGACTACTAAGTCATTACGTATTAATGGGTATACTAATTTTTCTAAAAATTTTTGATCATTAAAATCAATGGGTGATCTTTTTTTATAAAACCTATTCCACATGCTTGTAATATCAAGACAAGGATTTTTAGCTCCCCAAATTCCAGCCATAATTACACTCTTCATACCTGGCTCATCACGACCCACTGAATATTGATAAGGGCTTTTTAACCAATCATCAACAAGTGCAACATCTCTTTGAATAAGGGTTGTATCAACATCGCGAACAATAACGACATCGTGCCCCTCTTCCATAGGTAGCATCCTCCAATGTACGCCATCTTGAGGAAAATTTTGAGTTTTAATAATAACCTCAACGCCATTTATATTTGAAAATTCAGCGATCAAATCATCTTGAGTGCCCTTTTCCGCATACAATCTAATAGTCCAACCTGGGAACAACCTCTTTGCCAAATAAATATTTCTCCTTACCCCGTGTTTATAATATTGTTCTTTACCAAATATACAATAACTTATTATTTTCATAATTTTCTTTACACCTAATTAAATAAAAATTTATTATCTTTAGTCCATTCATTATTAAGAGTGGACCTTCCTTTTGACACAATAAATTGATAATTATCCTGATTATTTACACTTTTACCGTCTTGGTTAATACTCTCAGAAACTATTTTTAAAATTTCATCTGACTTATTTTCTTCAATGGAATAACCCATCTCTTTAATATACTCAGAATCTTCGGACAACAGTATACTCTTATCTATTGATCTAAAAGGGGTCGAAACCCCGTGTTTTTTATACCTTTTCATAATATATTGACAATTACAGTATGGCGGACCAAGCCCTGCTGGAGCCCAATTTAGTAACACCATCTTTGTATTAAATAACAACTGAATATTGGATAATCCAGAGTTGCTACCAATAAAAAGCTCGGTGTAGCGAATCAGCATCACGTCAACTTCATCTGAAACGTCTTTAGAGTTTTGGTAGTCTATATATTTTTCCTTGTTAGCGATAGAAAGCACGCCACTAGAGTTGCTATAATCACGACCCAATCTAACCACCCAAAAACCTTTTTTAATTAGATAATTGATAGTTAATTCTAGTTCAGAAATAGAACTGTTTCTTATATTTTCAACCACTTGATCATTACCACCCCAATAGCCATCATCTCTTGCAAAAACACAAATGAATTTTCCAGTTATTCCATTGACCCTCTTCCAATTATTAAATTTTTCAACAATTTTATTAGGGACCTTGAATGATGGAAATCTATCAAAAGTATGCCTGCTCCAGAACTTATACTGTGAGCCATACTGCGGCTCAAATGATGTTTTTCGATGAATAAAATCAATATCCGAAAGAATTTTTGAGAAAAATGGTACAAACTGTGAAGTTTTAACAATTATCTTGTACAAATATATGTACAAAATTCCAGTCATATAGACTGCTTTTTTACTCTTCTGATAATTGAATTTAATTATTTCATATACTGCCAAATTACTTATTTCGCTTTTTGAATTGACAATAATTGTGAACGGCTTATCATTTTCAAAATAGAGTGCTGTGTTAAGAATCATATGCCCAATTGTGGGTCTTAGCTTCCCAATTTTTATCATTTTAATTCAGTATTCATTCTTATTCTATTAACCCATCTCTCCAAAGCGCACTCTGGTTGTGAAAATTCAAAACCAGTTAAGTGTTTTAATTTGTCAGTGTGATACACCCTATGCATGCCATTTTCATGCCCTTTACTAATTATTGAGCTTGAAAGTAGTAATTCTTTTAATATACAGACTGTTTCGTATAAAGTTAAAGATGGGTTTACTGCAAAATTTACAGCTTGAAAGCTTTTACAGCCATTGTAAAAATCCACAAACTCAGAAATATCTTCTGGATCAACATATGAATTAAAAGGAAGATCTGGATTTGTTAGCAGAATACTTTCACCTTTAATAAGCCTCTCAACGATTCTACCCATTAAATTACTTCTGTTATTTACACATAATAATGCTGGAAGTCTTAAGGAGTATCCAAAAACCCCTTTCAACATAGCATATCTTTCTCCAAAAAATTTCGAGAATCCATAAAAATCAACAGGAGCAATTTCAGTTTTTTCATTAATAAATCTATCTGTTACATTATATATCGATACAGAAGAGAGAGAAATAAAATCCGCATCAGCATTTTTACAATCGTCAACCACCTTCTTTTGATAGATAATATTTGAAATTAAAATTTCGTCAACTGTATCATTAGGGTGTTTTGCTGCCGCATGAATTACCACGTCAGTAGACTGGCCATCCAACCCTCTTTCTAAATAAGAATTGCACTCATGGCCTTTTTTACGCATATTTTTAATGATTACCGAACCAGCTTCTCCCTTGTGACCCGTGACAGATATATTCATAGTATTATTTATGGTATGAACCAATAATAATCACCTTTATAGCCGACATCAGAAAAAAACTCCTTCCACTTATCAACATGCATTACAGTCTTAGCAGTTAGATTCCACGCCTCCATTCTGTCTTTTTCCTCATTATTTCTGTATGCGTCTAAAGTAATAAAACTCCCTCTTCTACTAACTCTTTCAATTTCTAATAATGCAGTCTCAAGGTCTCTTTGCTCTAAATTATGTAAAGTCGTTATAGAAATAGACACATCAATACTTTTGTCCTCATAAGGCAGGTTTTTAGCATTTCCTACTTGACAAAATTCTTTAACTCCATCTATAGAGTTTGTAACGGCATACTCAGAAATATCAATTCCACGCACTTTAATTCCAGGAATTATACGCTGCATATCATATAGCATAAAGCCTTTGGCGCAACCGATATCAAGAACCAAGTCTGTTTTAGATAGGCCCCAATGTTGTTGAAAATCAGGTATTACATCTTCCCAAAACCTCTTATCATAATTAAACCCGCCATATCCATGGCCTCTTAACCCGTCAAAAAACTCTTCTCCAAATTGTTGTGCAATCTCTTGATCTTTTCTTGTTTTTGATACTCCTCTATCTAGAATCATTCTTTTGGATTTTGGATAATTTTCCAATAAATTAATTTCATGTCCCAAAACTTTTTCCTCCTCTGATTTTGCAAAAAAAAAACTACGTAAAAGGCAAATGATCTTGATCCACTTGCAGAAAATCATAGATAATTTCGTTTCTTGAATGATTTATACAATGATGATTACATATCTTGGATGGATTGATGCTATAAATTTTTTCCTTAGCGCACTCCGATTTCCAAAAGTCTTTTAAACTTAGATCCTTTAAGCTTCCCAATTTTCCAGAATCTGTATATGCCTTATCCTGACAAGTATAGATATTTAAATCAGCGCCAATAACAGGCCTATATAAAATAAATGGACAAATGTTATAGTTCTTATCAAATCTATCGCCAAGATCATGATAATGATTAATTATAGAAAAATTCTCATTTTCCAATTCCTTTGCCTTCCTTATTTGATCTGACACTTCATTTCTTAATTCCTCGTGATACTTGTTATTATCTTTAGAAGTATTTCCAACAACCACCCCTGATATTTTTACATGATCAATGCCTGACTCTTTAAGTTTTTTAGAAATATTATATATTTCCTGATAATTATCCTTACCAACAATGAATGAACACCCGAGCACACAATCACTCTTTACGGATTTAAAATTCTTAATATTATTCAATAATTTTGAAAACTCCCCATGTTTTATACCGCGTGCCTTAGCATAACTATCGTCGTCATAGCCATCAAGAGAAATCCTCACCCAAGTGCCATATTTTTGAAATGCCTCCGCCATCTTCCCTTTTAAATTCATTCCATTGGTAAGTGTTGCAACTTTAACACCGCCTTCATATAGTTTTTTAATTATTTCGGGAAGTCTTTTATACAATAGTGGCTCCCCTCCTCCAGAAAAGGTAACAGCTGCCACTTTCATATCTACAATATCTGATACAATTTCATCAAGCTTTTCAAAGGGTATTACATCCCTATATGTCATTTCACTCCCCAGCTGCATTCCCGATGCATGGTACGCACAATACCAGCAATCATGATTGCATATATTGGTAGGCTTTATTCGAATATGCACCGGTGAAACTATCTTTTTATCTCTTAACGCCTTTAGCGTATCTGGATACCCTAAAAATTTTAAATCACTATATTTTTTCATAAATTCTCCATAGTCAAGCAAATGTTATAACATTTTTAAATGAATCATCCAGATATTTTCAATTTTAGTAACTTCGCATTCTCTCGTGATTTTCAAACCCTCTAAGGCAAAATGAATTTCCCCACTCTTTTGTAATATTTTTCTATAAATTTCTTTTCTTTCTTTTTGTTTTTTTGGCAGTTGAAACAAGCTATAAAAAACAACTCCATCAATATTGGGAATTTCACTAATAACTTGATTAAGTATTATGTAAGAGCCCTCCATTGCATATTCGGCTCCACTTAACATATACTTATAATTGTACTTTTGACAATAGTCTCTTAATACTAGGTTTTGCACATGCTGTGGACATCGTTCACCCATAAATTTACGACTATGGATATACCCCCTTAGGCTTTTCATGATTTTTTCATACTAGGAAGTTTATAATTAAGACCAGTTGTAGAGGCAGGTCGTAAGGTAATAGGTTCAAAAAATTCCCCAAGTTTTTTATCATTGTATGGAGTAAAGACAGCCTTAAAACGACAATTCATAGTCCACCTTGTTTCATTTTCAGAATTTATTATATTACCGTGTGGCAGTGTTTGATTGAAAATCAAAAATTCACCGTACTTTACCTCTAGCCTATCTACTTTATCACTTACAGTAGAGTACAACTCTTCAGAAGAGTAATCTGACAATTTTGGAAACTCACCACTCAATTCGTCGCTATATTTAGGAGGTAGTATGTACATAGATTTTGTTTCATAACAATCTACAAGAGGTATCCATACAACCACCTCAAATGGCGAATCTCCAGACCATGTATCTGCATGAATAGGGAGTAAGGAACTATCATCTTCAGGAAGTTGAATTGAGAGATTGATTTTTAACTGCATTGATAGCTCGTTGCCAACAATAATATCTAAGTATTTCTTGGAAATTTGATAGTACCTAACCCTAAACTCTGATGATTTATTGATTTCTTTTAGTAATTTTAAACGAAAGCTGTTCAAATCATTAACAGATAATTTTTCATGTATAAAATTTAAAAAATCTTCGTCATTAATATCGTTAGTGAAATTTAGTATCTCTTTAGATACTTTGATAATAAACTTTCTTATCCATGACAACGATTCGTAATTGTCGGTTGCTGAGATAATATATCCTTTTTGCATATATTCATCAATCACTTCTTTTTCAAAACCTTCTAAAAACACTAATTCACACTCCTTAAATTTTTATTTTTTTAAGCTAATATACATACACTAAGACCCTTTATCAACCTCACCAAAGAATGGTTACAATGACTTATCACAATAGAAATTTTTTTCCTTAAAAAGGCCCATGAAAATTTCTATCTGGAACATCCGCTGGACTGTCAGTAATAAAACAATCTTTAAAAGAGTTAATATTTCCTTCAAATTTAAACATCTTCATTATCTCAATAAAAATCTGCTCTGCATCTTGATAGTAATGATCAGCTAAATAATGCGATGTCGGAATCACATGATCAGGATTTGTAATTCTGATTGGGGCTTGGAGTAATATGTCGAAATTCCTTTCCATAACGGTTGATATAATCTCTCCAGAAATTCCACCTGTCCTCCAAGAATGATCAACTACAGCCAATCTTTTTGTTTTAATAATAGACTTCTGAATTGTATCAAAATCAATTGGCTTAATAGATCTCAAATCTACCACTTCCGCCTCTATTCCAGCTTTTGAAAGCACTTTAGCAGCCTTTAATGACTCAATGGTTGCTAAAGAGTTTGACACAATTGTTACATCTTTACCATCTCTTAATACCATTGCGCCGCTTATATTTGATAAATAAGCCTCCTCAGGAACATCGTCTTCTATATGGTGCAGCCACCTATTTTCAATGAAAATAATAGGATTTTTATCCTTAAGTGCAGCAGCCATCATTCCTTTTGCATCTTTGGCAGTAGCAGGTGTGATCACTTTCAAACCTGGAATATGCGCAAAAATAGCTTGTAAATTCTGAGAATGTTGCGGCCCTTGCCCCCAGCCTCTACCAACAATAACTCTAATTACTATTGGAACTGAAGCTTGTCCATTAAACATATAATACCATTTTGCAGCATTATTAATGATTTGATCCATTGCTAGCATAGCAAAATCAATTCTCTGGTGAATCATAAGTACCGGCGTACCATTTAATGCTGCACCTATACATATACCTGTCATTCCATTTTCTGATAAAGGCATATCAAATACACGATCTTTACCAAATTTCTCTTGCAGCCCTTTAGTGGTTTCAAATATTGACTTTGGATCTGGAACCCCTTCACCTATCACTACAAGATTTTTATCACTGTCCATTGCCTGATCAATCCCTTCTCGAATAGCTTCAGAATACGATATTTTTCTTACTTTTTTATCTTTAATGCTAGGCATAAATATACTCATTTAACTGGCTTATTTCTGGATTAGGGCTATTTTTTGCAAATTCAAATGCCTCATTAATTTCAAAACTAATCTCATCTTCAATCAACTCGAACCTTTTCTTATGGGATTCACTTTTATTTTCAATGTATTTTTTTAGCATATTTATGGGGCATTTATCTTTCCATACTGCTAACTCACCAGTTGGGCGGTAGTTCAAATGATCATCATCCAATGGGCCACAATGCTCCAGCCATCTATATGTATCTAACTCAAAAAACTGAGGTCCGCCTCCAGTCATTATATTGGAAATAGCGTCATGTGCTATCCTAGAAACCTTTAGAACATCATTACCATCTGTAGTATGTACAGTCAAACCATGAGCTTTAGCAATGCCTATTATTTTTCTATTAGGCTGCCTTTTGTTTAGCTCTGTATATACAGAATATTTATTATTTTCACAAACAAATAAAATTGGCAACTTATGTAAAGCTGCAAAATTCATTGATTCGTGCAGAACACCTTCCTCGAAACACCCATCACCAAAATAAATAACTGTAGCACGATTTTCTCCTTTGAGTTTTGCTGACCATGCATCACCAACTGCCAGCGGAACAGTTCCACCAACAATTGGAGTAGATCCCATAAATCCAACATCTAAATCAATGAGATGCATTGATCCGCCACGACCTCCACAACATCCTGTTTCTTTTCCATATAACTCGGCAATCATTTTCTTCAGACTACCTCCTTTTGCAAAATAATGCCCATGAGAGCGATGATTGCTATATACATGGTCTTTTACTGTTAGATGCATTGAAATTCCAACAGGAATAGCCTCTTGCCCGATACTTAAGTGAACAGGACAACGCATTTCCCATTCCAAATATTTATCAGCTATCGCCTCTTCAATTTTTCTTATCCGGAGTAACTCCTTATATATATAAAATATCTCATCTTCTGTTTGCAACATAAGCGCATTGTATTGACTAATCATATGTTATTTTAAATAAAATTAATATGTTCTATTGTTTGATGGTCGATCGCATCAATGTACCTATTAACTTCATCCATCCTACAATTAAGGCGGCATTCGGATATATCCAAATCTTTTTTCACAAAATTGAAATTATTTTTTCTTTTATCGCCTTCCCATATTTCTTGAAAAGAATTGTCATGCATATTGCCAAGATTAAAACGATCATCTAGTAAAAATGCACTACAGCTAAACACTCTACCATCAGCCATAATATACGCCCATAAATTAGGTGTTGCATAGCATTTTTTATATCTATTATCATTTCCTTCAACATATTTCTTCATTGTATTACCACGAAAAATTACCTGGAAATTATCAGATGACATGCTGGTAAATTTTTCTTCGTAATGAGCGTATTTAGTATAGTCAACACCTTCATATTTATGAGTGAGGCTGAACTTATGTTGGGAATATGGCTTTATTACTAAATAATCTAGTCCTATCTCATCCCTGCAAACCCTGGCTAATTCATCCATTTCATCTACATTTTCAGGTAACAGCATGGATTGAGCTCCAATTACGACCTTAAGATTATGTTCCTCCCTATAATCTACCATAGCTTTTAAATTTTTAATAGCTTTTTTAAAATCTCCTTTTTTTCCTTGGTGGACCTTGTGATATGTCTCTTCTGTTCCTGCATTTATAGAAGCCTTAATCCAGCTAGTATTTGGTAATGCCTTTTCAAGAAAATCTTTAGGTAGAATGGTGCCATTAGTAGTAAATGAAACATCAATACCTGATTGTTTAGTTATTTCTGCCAATTCTGCAATTTTTTTGTATAATAATGGTTCACCCTCACCTGCATACATGATACTTTTAACACCCAATTTACCCATTTCAGGAAGACGTTTTTTCATAATATCAAAATCCAACTTTACAGGATTATAACCTATGTAATCAACGGCACAGAAAGAACAACGGTGATTGCAAGCACCAATAGGAGATACCTCCATGTAGATTGGATATACCTTTTTTGTTTTACTCCAATCATTTTGAGCATCTATCAGTTGAACTACTCGTTGGGGATGGTAATGGAGTTTATGACCATCAATATTGTAGTTATCAGTCATTTTGTGCTAATTCCAACATCTCTATTGTGCCGATATCTTTATGAATGTTGTTATTTTTCCAAGTAGCTATTTTGTTAATAAATTTGGGTAATAGTTCTCTGCTAATATCCGTCACTTCTATTTTTTGATTAATCCACTCTATTATTTCAGGCTCTAAGATATAAATTGCACCATTTGCTAAATTACTTGGCGGATTTTCTATTTTTTCATGGAAGTGTGTAACGATGCCTCGTTGACCTAGCTCTACAATGCCACACTGTGATGGCTTGGAGGTTTCAAATGTCATCATGGTCATAGTGGTGTTTGTTGGACGCTCGCTGTTGTGATATGTTATGAAATCTGTAAAATTACATCTGCACCAATTATCGGCATGAATGAGAAGGAGTTTACTGTTTTTTAGGAAGAGGTAGTTTTCTCTTATCGTTGCTGCTGTTCCAAGTAGCGTAGGCTCATAAACTATTTTCAACTTATTCTCTTGTTGTAACTCATTGGCCACTTTAGAATGGTTAATAAACTCATCGACCTGTTGGGAAAGGTAATGAGTATTAATAATTATCTCTTCTATGTTTTGTGCTTGTAGTATCTCTAACCAATATTCAAGAAGTGGCTTTCCTTTGATTGGCACTAGGCATTTTGGAATTTTATCTGTAATGGGTCTTAGACGAGATCCCAATCCTGCAGCTAAGAGCAATGCTTTCACTATATTAAATGCCGATTCAATTCAGAAATATTTAATGGTTGATTCCCAAGTTTACTTACCTGCAAACTTGCTGCGAGTGATCCTAACAGTGATGCTTCCCATATTGTACCGCCTACTGAGAGGATCATGGCTGCGGTGATGAGCATTGAGTCACCCGCCCCTGCAACATCTTTTGGAGTACTGTTGAGTGCTGAAATTCGGTCCGTTATAAAAGAATTTTCTTTGGGATTATTTGCGTGAATTAAGACTCCCTCTTCTCCTAGTTTTAAAAGTATATTTTCTACTTTAGTTTTTTGCTTCAGTTTTTCTGCTAGGATAACTAATCCACTACTATAATCTTGAAGGGCAATTCTCGCCTCTCGCTCTGTTGGGGTCAACAGATTGATACCTTTGTAGCGTGAAATATCGCCAATTTGTGAAGAACTTTGGCTATCTGCAACAGTGTATATTCCTTTTTCTTCTGCTAGTTTGCTTATTTTTTTGACCAGCTCATCTGGCAACACACCGTAGTTAAAATCTGAAAAAACTAATAGATGAGCATCTTCTAATAACAGCGCCACTTTTTCTAGTATTTTCTTTTGGAACTTTTCACTAATATCACTCTGATGCAGATGACTGACACGAAGCAAGGTCTTCTCTTTGGTTCTGAAACGCTGCTTAAGAGTGGTTGGTCGATGTTGATCTATGGTGAAGTTAGGGCTGACTTGCATTGTTTTAAGCATGCTGTTTGCTTGTTCACTGAGTAAATCTTGCCCCGTTACTGTGATCAGTTCTGATTTTTTTGCGCCTAATCCTGCAGCATGTGCTGCGACGATTCCTGCCCCGCCAACAAACAGCTCTTTATCTATTGGAGAAACGACAATGGTTGGGTCTTCTTGTGACATTCCAAGTGGATCACAGATGATATATTCATCCATAATGAGATCACCAACCACCACTACTTTTAAAGTTGAGAGCTTATCTAAAAGCTCTGTGAGCGTTGAGATTTCAATATTATGCCGCTCCATATAGCCGTGCGGTAGTGTTATTTGATTTGTCTCACTATATGAGAACTCTTTTCTGAGTAGCTCAATAGATGAGTAAGAAACCTCTCCGGACTCAAACAGCAACTCTCCACCATACCTCTTAAGAACCTCCTCTTCTGGGTTTTCTAAGTTCTCATGCTCTCTACCTTTGACTAAGATATCTGGTTGAACTCTTTCCACCAATTCGGTTGGGCTCTCATCAGTAATGAATGCTTCATCTACATAACTATTGCTTTCAACGCACTCTAAACGCAATGACTCTGGGACATGAATCGGTTGTGAGGTAGTTTTGTCTGAAAAAACTGCTATAGTGAGATGATCTCCACACTCTTTAGCAAAGCGTAACAGACGAATATGACCTGGGTGCAGTATATTAAAGGCACCGATTACCAGTACTCTTTTCATGATCTGCTCATCATAGATTATCTGCTATATGATGAAGAATAAATTGGTGAGCAATCTCTACGCTTCCGTAATCATCACTGTTGCACCAAAAATTCAGATCACCTATGTTTTTTAGTCTATTGTTAGCATCAAAGCCACTCAACGTAACCACTTTTGCACCACGCTCTTTTGCGACTGCCACCCCATTGATAATATTTTGCGACTCTCCTGAGCTACTGATAGCAATCAAGCAATCACCATGGTTGACCATCTGTTGAATAGTTGATGAGTAGACATTTTCATAGCCATAATCATTTGCCATGCAGGTGAGTATAGCTGGATCTTGTAGGGTATGTGCGCTGATTTTTCCTATATTAATAAAGTCAATCACTGCATGGCTTGCGACGGCTGCGCTGCCTCCATTGCCGATAATGTAAAGCCTGTTATTAGTTTTTTTGATTTCTATTAGAAGTGTAAGCAACTGGTTAATACCCTCTTCTAACATAATGATGTTGTTATCTGCTAAAGAAACCTCTGTTTCTATGACAGTCTCAGTAAAATTTTTTAATTTTTCAGATAGATTCAACATATATCACTTATTCTAAACAGTCGAACCACGCGGCTGTTGCATCTTTGATGCTCTCTGGATTCCAGACAGGAGCATCTCTCCAGTTTTCTAACTGCTCTAACATAATAGCAACACCTTCTTCAAAACTTACTTTGGTTTTCCACTCTAATATTTGATGGATAAGCGTGGTATCTGCAAAGGTACAATCTGGCTCACCGGGTCGTTTAGGGATATGTGTCACCTCTCCCCCAAGCAGTTCGACTAAGCGATTGACACTGTAGTGTTGGTCGCTACCAACATTAAGAGCAATGCCACTTTTATCCGACTCTGCTGCCTTGACAAAAGCCTCTGCAACATCGGTTACATAGGTGAAGTCTCTGGTTTGAGTACCATCCCCAACGACAGTAAAAGGTTTGTTATGCAGTTTTTGTGATAGAAACACGCCAAACACTGCACCGTACGCTCCTGTCGTGCGTGATCGTGGACCATAGACATTAAACAGACGCAGTGCAATAGCAGGAATGCTGTAGGTTTGTGTCCAGTGCATTATTAACTCTTCACCCATATATTTTGTGAGAGCATAGGGGTATTGAGGGCGGATCGCTGCTGTCTCTGCTGTTGGATAATTATCTGGTATTCCATAGCTTGATGAAGATGCTGCATAGACTATTTTTTTAACTCCAGCCACTCGTGAAGCTTCGAGCACATTAAAGGTACCCGTTACATTGCATTCGTAGTAAGTTTGCGGATCTTCAATTGAGGGGACAATATCTGCCATACCTGCGAGATGAAACACCCAGTCAATCACTTCAAAAATTGGTTTGATAGCCGCAAGATCAAGTATATCAAGCTGATGAAATGTAAAGTTTTCATTAGATAAAAGGTGCTCTATATTGCTTTTTCTTCCACCAGACAGATTATCTATCACTACCACCTGATAGTTATTTTTAATGAGTAAATCGGCAAGATGACTACCAATAAAACCTGCCCCGCCTGTTATTAATGCTTTCACTACTACTCCTTCAATTTAACCCAACTACGTTGTTGATGTGCGATATTGGAAGCTGCTAATAAATGCAACCCCTGAGCCGCATGTTCTAGCCCATAAACATAGGGATGCTCATTTTTTTGTCCGCTCTTAAAGTCTAATAGTGATGCAGCAATATCACCATAAAGATTTGCAAATGCCTCGACAAAACCGATAGGGTGACCTGGCTTAAATCGGGCATACTGCTCTAGCGCTGTTGTTTCGCTACCCCTATCTATTGTGACTCTACGCCCTTGTAAATCACTTATTGTTAGGTGCTCTGGGTCCATTTGATACCACTCTGCGCTCCCTTTTCCCCCAAAGAGTCGGATTTTAAGTCCATTGCGATTTCCAGGTGCAGTCTTACTCATCCAGAGAGAAGCATTCATCTCTTCTTCATATTTCACCCAGATATGTGCATCATCCACTATTCCATCAAAACGAGAATAGTTGTGAAAATCGGCATTCACTTCTAGTGGATTAAGTCCTGTTAAAAAATAACAGAGGTGATGTAGATGCACACCAAGATCTAATAGAATTGTAGGGATTTCCCCATCCACAAGTCGCCACGGTTGAGGGGTTGCGCGCATAAAGGCATCTGCTGGCATCTCTATCTGAATTTGATTGATTTTCCCTAACTCATTTTCTGCAATTCTGTGCCTTAACTCTCTGACCATGGGATAGCCACTATAGTTGTAGGTAACGGCTAAAAATGAGTCTGTTGGATTAAATACATCTCTAATCTTTTCTACATCCGCTGTCGTGGAGACGAGTGCCTTTTCACTGATCACAGGAATATTATGTTTTAGCAGTGTCGAGATAGCCTCTACATGGTCAGGGGTCGGAGTCAACACAACAACCGCATCAAGTTTGCTCTGTTCTGCTTTGACCATCTCATCAATCGTGCTATATAGACGATCTCTGCTGACTCCCCACTCATTTGCTGTCTGTATATTTATCGCTTGGTCACGGCTGAACACCCCCGCTTCTAATTTCCATACACCATCCATCCGACTTGCACTATAGTGGGTGCGCCCCACTACGGAGTTGATACCGCCGCCAATAAATCCTAGTGATAATGTCATATTTTTTAACCTCTCAGCCGTTGCAGTACTTGGCTATATATTCTTTCTACACCTTTTCCATCTATAAAAGAAGTGATTTTATCTCTGTTTTCCGATGATGCTGTTATTTCTTGAAGTATCTCTTTTTCCCATTGGTCACTTTTCAGATCAATAAACATACTTGCTAGCTTGTGCTTTATAAGTTGTTTCTCCCCATTTTCTTGATTTTCATTAATTGCAACAATGACTGTTTTAGTTTTCAGATAATGTAGTTCATACAAACTCATGCTGGCCGTTGTGATTGCTAGTGAACTTTTTGCCATATTTTGCACTAAAACTTCATTAGAGGGTTTGTGAAGAATTTTGGTATCTTTTAAATCTTTCATTTTTTTCAACAATTTCTGATCATTTATAACAATAACTTTTTTCAAAGGGACATCATCTAAACTCTTAATAATTTTCAGAGAGAGTCCTTTTATATCAGCGCCACCTAGCATGATAAATATCTGGTTCTCTTTTTTAATCTTTGCTTTTAATATCTCTTCTCTTATCGGCAAATATTTCAAACCCAATAGAGTCTCTCTGCCTTTTTTTATCTTCTTAAAATAGAGTTTTTTGGCATCTGGCGCGAAATTTATGACAACACCCGCAGGATACTCTAACCGTTC
>Ga0257124_1001129_pt1 | contig 21717 bp, 20 predicted proteins | sample SI106_150metaG_FD_190154 | JGI IMG/M metagenome (GOLD analysis project Ga0257124, IMG submission 190154) | Marine microbial communities from Saanich Inlet, British Columbia, Canada - SI106_150 | ecosystem: Environmental > Aquatic > Marine > Inlet | place: Canada: British Columbia | collected...
TTTATTCGATTAGGAATAAAATATATTTTAAAAATCAAAAATTTGTTTTCTGGGTGATGTGGATAATATATGAAACATTGTCTTTAAAATCTGGAAAAATTATCTCTAAATTGATGATATTTTATCAATATGGGGTTAAAATAATTGGGCTATCTTGAAACTTTTATTCAATACCATAAAAATCTGGGAACAGTTCCTAGTTCCAAATCTCTGTCATATTTACGTCAGATAAATAAAAACCTTCAAAATAAAACTGAACAAGATATTTTCTTAATTTTTATAAATTCTCAAATCCTAAAAGAAAAACAAAAAAATGAAAAAGAATTAAAAATAACTAGTAAAAAAATATCTAAAATAGAATATAACATAAATCGGTTGTTTATAAAAAAAATAGAATTTAATGATTTTAAAAAAAATATAGAAGGGAATAAAAAAAATTTAAAAAAAGAAAAAGAAAAACAAAAATTTCTTACAAAGAAATTAAAAAATAGAGCAAACATAAATTTTCAAAATAATATAGAGCAATATGGCGATAGAAAAAATCTAGGAAAAAAACTTTTAAAATTTTTTAATAATGTTGAACTGATGAGATTTGATAAAATTTACTCCATAATTTTTCCTCTTTTTTATGATTATGAAACTAATGAGAGATTAGATTCAATTAAACCTCTACAAAATATTATTCATACTATCATGTTAAGATATGATGAAAAATCTCTAGAAAGATCTGTTTATCGTGGAATTTATGACGTATTGGAAAAAAATCCCTCTGAATTTATTTCAGAATGTAGAATGCTTGGTAAAGAAATTTCACAAATTGAAAAAAAGATTAGAGAACAGGGCGAATACAAAGAATTTAGGAAGAAGGTGTGTGTTAGTACATTATGACTCCACCAATTTCAGAAATAATTTTTCTAGATGGACCTGAAAACCCTACATTTGTAATAGTATACAATAATGATGATGTACATTATTTTTATTGGCCATATGAGTTTACAGCATCTAAAAACCCTATCAAATCTAATGATGTTGAACCAGTTAAAGTCCAAAAAAATATTGTTCTATCTCGATTTCATTATTATGGACTGACCATTTGGATAAATCCAAAAATGGATGGCAATCTTCCCATCATATCCTTTACGGGAAATTGGCATTCTCCAATTGCTATTCATGATGATGATGTGGAAATTGAAAAATTTCCTCTTGAGAATTATGATACAATTCCATGGATGGAAAGAGGTCCTTATTGGTTAGGAAAATTTGCCTTTGAAAAACAAATTCAATCAACCAAATTAACATCGCCACGAGGTTATAATTCAAAAATTGTTATACCACAAGGTGATCTTTTTGAAGAAAAAATTTTATTTGATCGAAATTATATTTTCAAATTTATCAAAGAGTTGATAATAATTGGGGAGAAAAATGATATTTCTAATTTAATCTATCAAATAAAAAAAAAAGATTCTAAAAATAAATTAACTGTTAATTCAATTACAAAATTCTTTAATTTTAATTAGATAAAATCTTTTCAAAATTTTATGAATTTGATTTTGTCAATTTTTCTTTTACTGCCAAAAACAACTCTTCTTCATTTTTTTGCTCTAACAATTCTGTAATGAATTTTTGAGGATCTTTTTTCCATTCAATTACTTTTTTCAAGTGTCCTTCAAATGTTGGAAACACATCTCTTGTCCCCTTACTAGTTTCACGCCCAAATTTGCCTGTGTTGATGTTATCTCGTAGTGCTACAAACACCACACATGTAGAAATCTGCTCTTCTGGAACCCCTTCTATTCCAGCAAGCATTTTTTTGTACACTGCAAGCTGTCTTTTGTGCTCAGATGCATAGTTTGATTTTTTGTCTGTTTTGTAATCTACAATGAGGTATCCATTATCGTGTTTGAATACTGCATCAATGTATCCTGTAAATTGCATGTTACCATCATTGTAATCAGTCAAAGAACTAAGCAAAACTTTGATGTGTTTCTCAGTTGAATCAATGACTAATCCTGGATATTCTTTTTTGAGTTCCTCTATTACATCAAGCCCGTTTTGAGTAGCTTTTTTGACATCATCTTGATAATTACTAATCTTTGTTTTCCCAGTTAGAATATTTTCTAGTGCATCATGAACTTCAGAACCAAAATCAGTGGCTGCAAAAACTCTTGGCATGTTTATGATGTTTTTACTCAAAAAATCATACGGATTAGTTTTGATGCTTGAATATGAAAAATGATCAACTGTTTCAAAATAATTTTTAATATAATCTTCCAACCACTCATCTTTGTCCTCAAGTAATTTTTCAGAATCATCAAATCTTTTTGCAATAAATAATGAGTATGCTTCAGATAGTCTATTGTTTAATTTTGTTGCAACAAGTTCATCTTTTGAATCATCTGCTTCGATATCTGATAAATCCTCAATGTGATAATTCTTTGATTCTTTATCATCTACAATCACTACTAGTTTTTGTTTTGCTCGGGTAAATGCAACAAAATCTACTCGTAATGTTTCTTCAGTTAATTCTGATTCAACTTCAATTTCACTTGAAGAAAGAATTGATTTTGTAATACTATCAATGAAACTAGTTTTTTTAGAGTTACTTGGAATGTACACTACAACATCAAATGCTCTTCCCTTTGATTTGTGAACTGTAGTTAGTGTAATTTTTGATTCACTTTTCTGCTCAATGTATGATTCTTCTCCAATTGAAATAAAATCAAATAATCCCTCAAGTGTTGGTATTTCAAATGTTAGATATTCATCAATTTCTTGTTTTACAGTCATTGCAGCTGAAAACCATTCAGCTCCCTTTGAGACACACATTGGTAGAATCAAATCACCAAACATTTGGTCCAGTTCTTCTCTTTGCAGTTTCACTCCCCATGATTTTATGGCAGATAATTTCTCAAACTCTTTTTTCTTGAGTGCTTTAGAAAACTCAAATGCCTCTTTGAGTGAATATGGGGCAAATATGGTAAACGTAGCTGAAATTTTATCCTCTATTCTATCAGATAGTAACCCCTTGATGAAACTCTGAATCTCAATTTTTGCCTGCTTGGCTGATGCTTGAGATGATGTGGATGAGTATTCTATGTTGTTTGAATCAAGGAATTTTGAGATTTTGATAATTTGACCATTAGTTCTAGTGATTATTCCTATTGATTTGTCTTGATTTTCCTCAATTATCTCTAAAACTTTAGATAAATGGGCACTAGTTGAGACTATTTTTGGTATTTCTCCAGTTCCAAGAGATTTGAATACTGATAATTCTTTTTGGAACATTTCCTTGTATGATGTACCATTTAGAAAATACTCTTTAGAATAATCAAGGATTTGCTGGGAACTACGTCTATTTGTTGAAAGCATTTTTTTCTCACATGTTTTCATAAATTTCTGGAAATTTTTAACAGACCCTCCTTGAAAACCAAAGATTGCCTGCTTTGCATCACCTACAAGAAATAAATTTTCTGCAACCATTGTTGCAATTTCTGCCTCTATTTCATTCATATCTTGCATCTCATCAACTAGTACATGTTGGAATTTGTTTCCCCGGAATTTTTCTTTAAACATTAGTAACATGTCTGAATAGTCCACTGCTTGGAGTTTTGATTTTTCATATTCTTTGTATGCTTCTATGAAATATTTCAAAAATGATTTCATCTCATCTATTGTATAACTAGATGATTTCTCATCAAATATTTTTTCAAGAATTGTTGTAGCTTTATTCAGATCAATTTTATCAGGAGTTATTCCGAAACTTTTGATATATCTAATAGAGTTTTCAGTTTTTGGAACTATAGTTGATATGATGTAGTCTTTACCATAATTTAGTGCTTGATTTTGCTCAAAACTATTTAAAATTGAGAATCGCATTAAATTATTTCCTACAATGTCTCCTGAAATAATTCCTGCATCAAGAAGATAGTTGTATGCAAAGCTGTGAAACGTATGAATGTTTATTTTCATAATATCTGCATCAGAGAATTTACCTTTTCCATAATCATAAATTGCATCAAACATTTCTTTTTTTGCTTTTTCAGTAAATGTGATACATAGAATATCTTCAGGATTTATCTTATCTTCTAATAATTTGATTACTTTGAGTGATAGTGTTGTAGTCTTTCCAGTTCCTGGATTTGATACTACAATTGTATCTTTATTTGAATCAATAATCTCTTGTTGCTCTTTTGATAGTTTGATTTCTTGCTTCATTTTTTATTTTCTCCTAAGGTATGATTATCACTTAATTTCGGGCATAAAAGAGTGGTTCTTCATCTTTATCATCTGCGAATTCTCTGATAATTCTTGGGTACATTGTTTGTTTTTGCATGTTTTAGGTATGAAATTTGTATTATTATGATACATGACAATAGTATGCATACTTTGAATACTATTTTGGACTGATTATGAATATTTTCATATCTTGTGTTTTTAACAGAATTAATGATTTTTTAAAATATGTTTAAATCATTATCTCTTTCTCATTGAATATCTGTCTCAACTATCTCAACCAAAACCATACTCTTACAAATATCATGAGCTTCTGACTTATATCAAAAACGGTTCAATAAAAATACCAAAATTTCAAAGAGAGTTTGTTTGGGAAATTGAACAGTCTGCAAAATTATTGGACAGTATTTTGAAAGGTTATCCTATAGGAACTTTTATCATTTGGAAAACTAAACATAGATTGAATAATATCAAAAATTTGGGTGGTGTAAATTTACCTGAATCCCCAACAGGTGATTATATCCAATATGTTCTTGATGGTCAACAACGACTTGCAAGTCTATTTGTTGCAATAGAAGGTTTGAAAATAAATAAAGGAAATAATGTGATTGATTATAACGAAATTTTTATTGATTTAACGAAAGATAAAGATGATTCAGATCAAATTGTTACTTCTGAAAAACCAGAAAATCAATCTATAAAAATTTATGATTTGTTAAATGGCGGTTCACAATTTTTTGTTGATAATTATAAAGAACATTTAGCAAAAATTGATTTTTATCGTTTACAATTTGAGACATATGCTTTTTCTGCAATTGATATAGTGGATTACCCAATTGATAAAGCTGTAGATGTTTTTACTAGAATTAATACTACTGGAAAATCATTATCTCTTTTTGAAATTATGGTCGCAACAACATATGATGAAAAAACCTTTGATTTGGCAGAAAAATATGAAAAATTATCTAAAGAACTCAATGATGTTGATTATGAAATTCCTGATGCAGCTCTTTTACAATGTATTTCTCTAAATTTAGTTGGGGATTGTACTAGGAAAACCATTCTAAGTTTGAAAAAACAAGATATTATTGATTGTTGGGATGATGTTGTTAATTCAATCAAAGATGCAGTCGATTATTTTCAAATCGAATTTCAAATCCCTGTATCTAAAATACTTCCATATCGTTCATTGATTGTTCCATTCTCATATTTCTTTTATAATCACAAATCAAAACCAACTCCAGAACAATCAAAATTGCTTGAAGAATATTTTTGGGATTCATCATTAACTTATCGCTTTCAAAGTGCACATGAATCAAAACTTGCACAAGATTCTAAAAAAATGGATGATATTATTAATAATAAAAGACCTCTATATGATCAAAAATCACAACCTAATCTAGCAAAAGAACACATTCGAGATTATTGGTTTAGTACTGGCGATAGTTTTTGTAAAGCAATTTTATGTTTATTTTCTTCGCTTAATCCAAGATCATTTAATACAAATCGCCCTGTAAAATTAGATAACTCTTGGCTTGTTACAACAAATAGTAAAAATTATCATCATTTCTTTCCTAAATCATTTCTTTCTAAAAATATGTTTAGTGAAACCCAGCAAAATGTAATATCGAATATTACTATTGTAGATGATTTTTTAAATAAAGCAGTAATTCGTGCAAAAGCTCCCTCTGATTATATGAAAAATTTCCAAACTGACAATCCTGAATTATCTGAAACAATGAAAACCCATCTTATTGATGATCTTACTAATTTTGGAATAATGGATGATAATTATGGCAAGTTTTTGGATAAGCGTTCTGAAAGAATTGTAGATGAACTTCAGAAAAAATTACACCGCTAATTTATGCTTAATTTAGCACATATTCTGAAATACTGTCTTTACTGATTGTCCATTTCACTACGCCCATCTCTGATAATCTACCCATAGTTGAGAGTCTCCACTGAGATATCTTTTTCTCAAGTTTCTCGTCTCCAATGTTTACAATAATGTTATATTTTTTTATAATATCTTTATTTTTATCCATATATTGTTCTACTGTTTCAAACAAATTAAATTCTAATTTGCCCAAATTCTCCTTTGCATTTTCTCCATCCTTTGATTCTTTGAATTCTTTTATGCTTGAGATAGCAGTCTTTACAAGTTCATTTTCTAATTCTCTTTGTGGGATTAATTCATTTAATATAAAATCTGATTCCTCTTTTGTTAATGCTGGTTTATTATAATCTGCATTTTGAATAATTGGATTTTCCATTAAAAAGAATTTTTTACCTAATTCTGTTAATGAGAGAAAAATCTCTCCTTCTTCTTCAAATGCATAAACTAAACCCAATGCAGATAGTGCTCCCTCAAAATGTCTTTTCTTTAAAATTCTACTGTTTCTAATTTTTCCCACAAATAGATCCTTTACTCTCATTTGTGCAATGTTTGTTTTATCCTCATCTGAATTATTTGTAGCTTTTTTTGGTAGTCCCGTTGATTTTTTCTCATTTCTTGGAATGTCATTATCTTTTTCATATTTTGTAATCATTCCACCAATTTCTTCTGCAATATCGTATGCATGAACTCTTAATTCTTTTAATCCTACTTTGGTATCTTTTTTACTTTCAAGTAAATGACTCAATACTGCAATTGCAATTTTTATTGGTAATAGTCTACTGTACCCACCAGATAATAATGGATATCCATCATATGTGACGAGGTTTTTGGGTTCTGTGATTTTTAATTTTTTAATATATTTTATTGTGTTTTGATAATTTCCTTGTAATTTCAAATAATCATAATCTGTCTGTGCTAGTGTTATTTGCTCACTTCTCTCACTTTGACTTTGGTCTACTTCCAAATCTCCAAAATGTCTTTGAATTTCTTCAGGCTTCATACTCTGTTTCATAAATACCTCCTGTTCTGGGGAAAACGGCGTGAGTTCTTGCATCAATTCCATGCAATCTTCCGGATGCTTACTTTCCCATGCTAATAGGATGTTAATTGCTGATTTTATGAAATCATCAGTATCTTTGAATTTTTTAGTTTCAATTAGTTCTGTTATTCGTCTCTCATGCATTGATGATACATTGTGACTAGTTTTACTTGCCAACCCCCTTTATACACAATTAACCTATAAAAATGATATGAATAAAGGGTTAGAATTGGTAATAAAGCAGATCGCAATAATCTATGTGAGATGTAAGACTTTACAAAAAAATAAGACCATTATATATGAAAATGGCAATTGTATATACAAAAAAAGACCTTTTATTAACAAGTGATGTTATAGATAGTCATGGTTGGTAACACAAACAGATCCCAAAACAGGTTTACATTTGATACTTGTGTTGGAATCAAAGCATTTGAGCGTCCAAATATTGGGAATCTTTTAGCATGTCGTGTAAATTTTGAGGACTCTGAGATTCATTTCACTTCTCAGTCAATATTTGAGGCAAAAAGATTGGGCTTTGATGTTGATGCAATTTCAGAACAAATTCAAAAATCAACTGGTGCTAGAATCACTTTTGGTAAAATTACTACTGAGATGTATGATGATGCATATTATCTTGAAGGTGTATGTCCAACTTTGCATTCAGGTGATAGTCAGATTTTAGCATATGTGAGGGCAACTGGAACTACTCTAATTACTTGTGATAGAGGATTAGCCCAAGCCGCAATGTTGTGTGGAGTTTCAGTGATTAATCCTGACTTGTTACCCTGTGATCAAATCGCAAGAAAATCAAAATCAAAGTATTCTGGAATTATTAGTAAAGCAATTAGAAAACCACAAATTGTAAAACAAAAAGTAAAAAAACTTGCATTAAAACCTGGTCAAAAAATTGTTTGGAGGACATTTAACTAATGATGCGCTATAATCAGGGTTTTGAAATGAATTGGATTCCATTAAAATGTAAATGGAATAGTAAATGTGAAGCATGTGAGCATTCAATCTTTAAAGGTGAATCACTATACTGGAATAAATTAACAAAAAAAGTAAGACATCAAAAATGCCTTGATTCAGAATTTTATCAAACCATGAATCAACCACAATACTGGAAGGGACGATACTAAAATGACTGCTCTAGTTTTACAAACATGTCCTAATTGTAACACTACTTTGAATGAACAATACGTTAATGGTAATGAAATTTTATCATGTTCTAAATGTAACTTCACAAAAATTCTAAACACAGAACCCCAACAAAAAGAAATAGTTGCACCAAATAACTATGGTAAATCAAAACTTTTAGAAGAAATAGAGATACCTGTAATTCGACCAACATCAGAATATGATGAAATTGATTTTGCTGATATGACTAGAGAATCAGTAAAATGTGATGTTGTATATGAGAAAACATTACCAAAATTATGCCCAACATATAGTGAGAAAAAACTCTCTGATGTTGTTGAAAATACATCCTTACAGGCAGCAATTGAATCCCAAATTGAAAAATTGTATAGTTATCAAGTTGATGCTTTTGAGCAAATCAAGAGGAAAAATAATGTAGTAATTACTGCCCCTACTGCATCAGGAAAAACTCAAGCATTTTTGCTTCCAATATTGGATAATATCATCTCAAATCCAAATCCAGGCAAGGTTTCAGCCTTGTTTATCTATCCTACAAAGGCATTAGCAGGAGATCAGCAAAGTAACATTGAAGATTTTGCTGAAAAATGTGGTGTCACCATTGAACGATTAGATGGTGATTCTAGGAAAAATTTTGCATATAGGAATCAATTGGTTGCAAACCCTCCAAATATTTTAGCAACAAATTTTGATATGATATCTTGGCATCTAAGTAGAAAAAACAAAAGTAGATTTTCTGCAATGTTTGCAAAAGCACTGTCTAATCTTCAGGTCGTTGTAGTTGATGAGGCTCACAAGTGTACTGGGTTTTATGGCTCTAACATTTCATGGATTCTCAAAAGATTGCAAAGATTTAATCCTGATTTACAATTTGTTGCATCTTCTGCCACACTTGATAATCCAAAAGATTTTTGCTCAAAACTATTCCCAGCACAGATGACCCATGTTGATGGAATTGGAAAACGTGGTGAAATTCAATTACAATTTTTAAAACCAAAAATAAATTATTTGGATTTGATGATTGATATTACTCGTCAGTTTGGATTAAGAAATCACCAAGTATTGACATTTAACAAATCAAGACGCGATGCAGAACTATTAGCAATTGATGGCTCTGATTCTAAATTAAATATTGAAGTTCATCGTTCTGGAATGAATCCTAGACGAAGAAAATTAGTAGAAATTGCATTGCGAAATAATACAATTAAAGCTGTTTCTTGTACTCCGACTTTGGAGCTTGGAATTAATGTTGGACATATTGATGGAGTAGTTTCAGCATTTACTACACCTGGTAGACTGACTCAAAGAATAGGACGTGCAGGAAGACGAGGTCAGGATGCATTTGCCTATATGATACTAGATGAATCAAACCCAATCTCAAAATATTATTTGAATAATCCTGAGCATTATTTTAAAGACAACAAGTATCATTCAATTAATTTTGATAATCCTCTAGTTGATGAGAATCAAATTCTATTGATGGCAAAAGATATGCCATTACACAAAGATGAATTAAGAAATCATTCAAAGATTATTACAAAATTAATTTCTGATGGAAAATTACGCCCACATGGAGATAATTTACAATGCACAGCCCTTGGATGGTCTCAAATTGAATCATGGAGTATTCGTGATATGGGGCATTCTATTTCTTTACATGATGGAACTCGTGTATTTGGAGAATTAGAGATGCCTTTGGCTTTTGAATGGCTATATCCTGGCGCAATTTATTTTCATGATAAAAAAGCATACAGATGCAAAGAATTCCGAAATGGTCCTTATGGTAAAGCAACATTAGAGCAAATTAAAACACACAATATCACATATCCAATTAAAACAAAATCAGCTGACGTTAAAAAAATATTTTCTGAAAAAACTCATCAATTAATTAATGTCAAATACAATAGTGTTCACATCACTCAATGTATTTACAAATACATGGAAAAAAATAGAAAAGGAACTTTTGAGAAAAGCCAACAATGCCCAGTTGTACCACCACAATACTCTAACGTTGACACATTAGGTGTCTTGTTAAAGTTTGAAGGGTTTGGTTCTACTAGTTCTAGTATGGTAACTATGAAGGAATCATTTCATGGCGAGTCTGATTCATCACTTCATGCAGTCAAACATTTACTCATTCATGCTGCAAAGATGATTATTGGTGCAGAGAGTAGTGAAATTGATGGAATGGTTGATGCACTTCAGGGAACTATTTTGTTGTATGACAATTCCATGAATGGTGGAAATGGAATATCAAAGGCAATCTATGAAAAATTACCCCTAGTCTTGAATCGTGCATTAGAAATAGTTGATCAATGTAATTGTAAAGAATCTAAGGGATGTCCATTATGTACTCACTGGGAAGGATGTTCACAACTAAACCATGACTTGTCAAAAGATGGCGCAAAGAAATTGTTACAATCAATTGTAAAACCACAAATTAAAAAAACAGGAGTTGCTGCATGAATTCCTCAATACTAAATGATATTTTAGGAGGTACAAAATAATGAAGAAATCTCAAAATAATGTAGTCATAACATACGATCTTCATTTTACCCTAAAGCCTTTAAGCCCAGGAGTGACGGATCAATCATGTTAGGTATCATCATGGTAAATAATTTTGATTTTCAAACACTTAAAGTAAAAATAGAATTGGAGAACTTTGAGTTATGACTGAAAAACTAACTTTTGAAGTTCTAAAAACTCATTTGTTTGGTGCAGCAGATATTCTAAGAAAACAACTCAACCCTGAAGAGTATAGGCCTGTAACTATGGCAGTATTGTTTATCAAAAAATTACATGATGAATACGAGTCAAACGTTGAAAAATTAAAAGCAAAAGGAAAATCAGATAATGAAGCAAGAAAGGCATTCAATCATACATTTGTAGTTCCTTCAGATGCAAATTGGGATGAATTATTTGGTACAACCAAATCTATTGGCTCTAAATTAAATAAAATTGCAAGAAGGATTGAGGATGAAAATAAACGATTAACTGGAGTATTAACTGCATCAAAATTTGATGATAAAAATAATTTTCCAGATAATATTATGGAAGAATTATTGATTCATTTTAACAAACATAATTTATCTAATGATAATCTTGTAAAGCCTGATATTTTTGGTGATGCATATGAATATTTGTTAGCTGAATTTGCATCAGAAACTAAAAAGAAAGGAGGTCAATTCTATACTCCTCATGAAGTAGTGCGTTTACTAGTTCTATTAACAAAACCAAAAGAAGGAATGAGAATTTGTGATCCTACTTGTGGTTCTGGTGGAATGCTTGTTCAATCTTGGAGCTTTGTTAAAGAAAAGAAAGGTAATCCTGATAACATAACTTTGCATGGACAAGAAAGTAACTACTCTACAGTTGGTATGTCAAAAATGAATCTTGTATTGCATGGAGTTTCTGATTTTAGAATTGAACATGGTGATACATTAGATAACCCATTATTGCAAGAAGATGGAAAATTACTTTCTTATGATAGGGTGTTGGCTAATTTCCCATTTAGTGAAAATTGGAAGGCTCAAGGAAAAGAAAATGATCCATATGATAGATTCCGATTAGGAATTCCTCCAGCAAAAGACAAAGCAGATTTTGCATTTATTCAGCACATGTATTCAACACTAAATGATAAGGGACAAGCAGCAATCATTTCATCTCAAGGTGTTTTGTTTCGAGGAAGTACTGAAGCTGCAATCAGACAAGGCTTGTATGATGAGGATGCAGTTGAGGCAATAATTGCTCTTCCTACAAAATTATTCTTTGGAACTGGAATTCCTGGGTGTATTTTACTATTAAATAAAAACAAACCTAAAGAGAGAAAAGGAAAAATTTTGTTTGTCTATGCTGCAAAAGACTATCAAGAAGAAAAGAATCGAAATATTTTACGAGAAAAAGATCTTAAAAAAATAGTTTCAGCAATTAGTGATTTCAAAGATATTGATAGATACTGTCATGTTGCAGAAAAAGATGAGATTGAAGAAAACGAATACAACTTTAATGTTCCTAGATATGTTGATATTTCTGAACCTGAAGAGCCAATTGATATTCAAGATACAATTAATGAGATTAAAAAATTAGATAAAGAACGAGAAAAACTTGAGACAAAAGTTAATGCTGATTTGAAGGAATTAGGATTCAAAGTTTAGATTGGCAAAAAAAGCAAAATCAGGATACAAACTAGAATTATCTAATTTTAAACAATATGAAGAAATTCCTGATGATTGGCACATGGAAACACTTGATGTTGTTGGAAAGATTGTAGGTGGTGGAACGCCAAAAACAACTATTCCTGAATACTGGGATGGTGATATTTTGTGGGCAACTCCTTCTGATCTCACTACAATTGAAGGCAATTACATAGATGACACTGAAAGAAAAATCACCAAAAACGGTCTTGATGAAAGTCCTGCAAAATTAATAGAGCCTGGAAATTTAATTTTCTCTAGTCGTGCAACAATTGGAGAATGTAAAATTAATACAAAACCCGTTACTACTAACCAGGGATTCCAAAATATTGTTCCTAAAAAAGAATATGAAAACATGTTTGTATTTTACATAGTTCAACAAAACCAAATAAAATTTATTCGATTTGCATATGGAACAACTTTTTTAGAAATTAGTAAAAATAATATTAAAAAAGTTAAGATTGCTTTTCCTAAAAATAATGCAGAACAAACTAAAATTTCCTTAATTCTTTTTGATATTGATAATTTATTATCTTCATATAGAGAAATTCTACAACAAAATAAATCACTAAAAAAAGGTTTGATGCAAACATTATTCACAAAAGGAATCGGTCATAAGAAATTCCAAAAAGTTACAGGACTGTTTCGAAAAGAAATGAAAATTCCTGTAGGGTGGGAAATAAAAAATTTTAATGAGATATTTGAATTTCTTGTTACGGGAACAAACCCTCGAAAAGATTTAGGAAAAGAAGGTGATATTCATTATATTCATTATGGGGATATTCATACACAATGGAATAGATTTATTCTTGATTGTGAATCAGAAGAAATTCCATTAATCGTTAAAACTAAAGTTAAACAAATCCCTTTGTTAAAAGAAGGTGATCTAATAATTGCAGATGCATCTGAAGATTATGAAGGTTCAGGTGCCAGCATTCTATTAAAAAATGTAAAAGATAAAAAAATTGTTGCTGGATTACATACATTTGGACTTCGTATTGATGATGAAATAATGCCAATTGATTTTCGAACATATATAACTTCCAATAGATTTGTTAAAAGACAAATTATTTCATTCGTCACTGGAGTATCTGTATATGGATTATCTAAAAATAATCTGAAAAAAATAAAAATTTGTCTTCCAAAAATTAAAGAGCAAGAAAAAATTGGTTCTATTCTTTCTAAGATTGATAAAAAAATAATTGATTTAGAAACAAAGGAGACTAATCTTAAGTCTCTCAAAAAAGGACTAATGCAAAAACTTCTCACAGGACAAATTAGGGTCGTAGTACGATGAAATACTATTGTGGTTTACCTGGTGTTGAATTTGATGAATCAGAACTCCCTGCATTAAAATTACTCCATGAAGGACTTGGATATGACTACCTTTTACCATCTGAGGCAAACCAATTAAGAAAAAAAGACAGTGATGTAATTCTCTATGATATTTTAAAACAACAATTACCTGAACTAAACCCTTGGATGAAAAAACATCCTGAAGCAATAGATGCAGCAATTGAGCAAATTAGAGAAGATAATTTCCGACATAATCGTAGTCATACTGATACAAATGAAATAATTCATGCAATGTATGCTGAAATCAGTTTTGATAATCTAAAACCACTAGAAATTCCATTTGATTTGGGAAATGGAGAAGAAATGCAGCCTGTAAAATTGTTTAATTTTGATGAGCCAGAAAAAAATAACTTTCTAGTTACAAATCAGCTAGTTTTCAGACGACACAAGGGATACGTCAAGCCTGATGTTATGGTTTTTGTTAATGGTTTTCCTCTGGTAATGATGGAGTGTAAATCTCCAAACATTGATGATCCAATAATTAATGCTGTACAAGATAATCTAAGAAAATATCAAACCTCTGATAATGGCGCAGACCAATTATTCTTTTACAATCTATTTCTAATTGCAACGTGTGGTGATTATGCAAAACATGGATGCATAGAATCTGATGTGAATTTCTATGCAAGATGGAGTAGCACGTATCCATATTCTGAAAAAGAAGTAGAAAATTTATCAAAAAGAAAGCCACGCGAGCAAGAAAATCTTATTGCAGGAATGTTAAATAAAAAAACACTTATTGATATTTTACAAAGCTATGTAATTTTTGATAGAGTAGATGACAAAATAATTAAAAAGATTCCAAAACATCAACAATTCCGTGCAGTATCAAAGACTATCAAACAACTTGAAATCTCTATTCCATCATCATCTAATCTTGGAGGAACAATTTGGCATTCTCAAGGATCTGGCAAGTCACTTACTATGTTTTGGCTTGCAAGAAAAATTAGACAACACTTTGGTGATATTCCAATAATTGTAGCTACTGATAGAACATCACTTGATTCACAAATTCATGAAAACTTTGAAGGAGCTGGGTGGAATATGCCAATACGTGCAAAAAATGCACAACATCTAATTGATGAATTAAAGAGTCCAGAAAAAAAAGTAATAATGTCAACCATTCAAAAACTAGGTCTTAAAGAAAATCCACAAATTCTAACTGAAAATCAAGTAATTATTCTAACTGATGAATCTCATAGAACTCAATTCGGTGATGATGCAACTAGAATGAGGGCCGCATTACCTAAGGGAATTTTCTTTGCATTTACTGCTACACCAATTGATAAACTAAATCGAAAGGTGTTCAAAACATTTGGAGAAGAAATTGACAGCTACACATGGGCTGAATCTATTGCAGATGGTTCCACTGTAGGCATAAGATACATGCCTAGATGGATTCCAGTTGAAGTTAATTCAAAATTACTTACTGAAGAATTTGAAAAAGAGTTCAAACAATTAGGTAAAGCACAACGTGACAAAATTCGAGAAAATGAAATTGAAATTAAAAATTTACGTAAAGCAACCAAAAGAATCGAAAAAATTGTCAATTACATCGTTGATGATTTTAACAAGCGAGTAGGAATTGATAATTTCAAAGCAATGATTGTTGCACCAAATAGAGAAGCTGCAGTTAGGTACAAAAAGGCACTTGATAATATTGATGGTGCACCAAAATCAATTATCATAATGAGTTCAGAGTTAGATGAAACAGGAGCTGAAGGTGACTCTTGGAATGATTATCATTTAACATCTAATGCTAGAGAAATAAAATCCAAAGAATTTGCTAAAGCAGACAATGAAAATAAAATTCTCATAGTCTCTGATATGTTGCTTACTGGATATGATGCACCAATAGTTGGAACCATGTATTTGGATCATAAATTAAAAGAGCATACATTACTTCAAGCAATTGCTAGAGTTAATAGAAAATATTCAATAAAACAATTTGGAACTATAGTTGATTTTATCAATATTTCAAAACAACTAGAGTATGCCAAAAACCTATTCAATGTAGAGCAGACAAAAGATCTTACATTTGATAAAGAAATTCTAGTTTCAGCCCTTGATGGAACATGGGTGCAAGTGATGATGGATGTAAAAGGAATTGATCCTGAGAATCGTGATCAAGTGTTGGAGCATTTTGCAAAAATAGACAAGAGAAGTAAATTCTACAGTCACTATAAGGGATTTGAAAAAGCACTAGATGCTGTAATGCCTGAACCAGAAGCAGAACCATATCTTGATGATTTTGATAAACTAACTACAACTGTAACTCATATCAAGAATTTCTTAAACAAAGACAAATTCTCTACAAAACCATACAGTAACAAGATTCAGCAACTAATTGACAAGCATGTTGCTGCAGGTAAAATCAAGATTCCAATTGATAGTATTGATTTTGATGATGAGAATTTTGGTATAGAAATTAGTAAAATGGGCAGTAAAGGTGCTCAAAATGCAGCACTTTCAGGTAGGCTTTCAGGTGTTATTGATATTGGCAAGCCTGATAATCCTATATTTTATGGAGATTTAGAAGAACAATTACAACATTTACTTCAATCTGAAGAAGACAAAAGAATTGATGCCGAACAACTATTCCAAGGTTTAACAAAATTACAAGATGATTCACAAAAACAAGAACAAAAAAGAAAAGAATTGGGACTAGAAAATGATTTTGAGTTTGCGGTGTTTGGTGAATTAAAACAAATAGTTGATGAACAATCACTTTGTATTGAAAAATCTATTTTGATTTATGAAAGTATATTGCCATTGACTAAATTTGTAGATTGTTTTAATCCTGAAAAAATTGCAATTAGAAAAGATATGGAGAGAATTATCTATGAGGCACTATCTGATAAATTCCCTGAAGATAAAATTGATGAATTAACTGAAAAAATAATTGATCTTGCAAAGAGACATTTGCATGACAAATAAATTACGATATGGTGACACTGTAATTCCTTACAGTGTAATTCAAACAAAAAGAAAAAAAACAATACAGATATTCATTGAAAAAGATGATGTTGAAGTTCACGCACCACAATCCATGAATTTAACTGAAATCAAAAAAATACTAAACACTAAAATTTCGTGGATTTTTAACAAACAATTATTATTAAAAGAAAGAAAATCTGACATCAAATTAAAAAAAAATTCATTTTTATTTCTTGGAAAATCTATTCCTTTTATTCTAAAAACTGATAAAAATTTAGAAAAAATAGTTTATGAGAAAAACCAATTTGTGATATATTCAAAACATTCATCATTTAAAAAAATTCAACAAATGTATTATGATTGGTTAGAAGAAAAATATTCTACATTCATTAATAGAAAGTTTGATTTGTATTCAAAGAAATTACAGGTAAAACCTAAAGGATACAAGATAAAAAATTTAGAAAGTAAATGGGGCAGTGTAACTGATTCAGGAAATATTTCATTAAATGTTCATTTGCTAAAGACGCCAAGAAAGATGATTGACTATGTAATTTTACATGAATTGGTTCATTTGAGAATAAAGGGACATGGACATAATTTTTGGGTATATTTGGAGAAATTTATGCCTGATTATGAGACTAGAAAGAATTGGCTTGATGTAAATCAGACGGAGATTATGAAATGAAAGTAAAATCTGGATATAAATTAGTAAAGCCCCTTTTTCAAGAGTTAGAGATTCCTGAAGAATGGGAATTTACTAAATTACAATCTATTGTAGATATTTTAGATTCACAACGAATTCCAATAAAAGAATCTGAAAGAGCAAAAAGATCTGGAAAATTTCCATATTATGGTGCATCAGGAATAATTGATTATATTGACGATTATATTTTTGATGAAAAATTACTTTGTCTTGCAGAAGATGGGGAGAATTTAGTTAGTAGAGTTTTACCAATTGCGTTTACCCTTGAAGATAAGACGTGGGTTAACAATCATGCTCATGTATTACGGGTAAAAGATTCAACTGATCATGATTTTATTGAGTTTACTCTTAATCACATGCTATTACTCAAATATGTGGCTTTTACTGCTCAACCAAAACTTAATCAGAAAGATATGAGTTCAATCTTAATAATTTTACCAAAAAAACCTGAACAAGAAAAAATTTCATCTATATTATCTAGTGTTGATGAATTGATTTCATCTATTGAAAATTCTATAGATTACACCAAGAAATTAAAAAAAGGTTTGATGCAAAAATTACTAAATAGAGGAATTGATCATAAGAAATTTAGAAAAGTTAAATCATTATTTGGAAAATACGAAGAACTTCCGGAAGAATGGGATTTTAGATCATTCGGTGATTTCTCAAAAATTAGAAGAGGTGCATCTCCACGACCAATACAAGATCCAAAATATTTTGGGAATGGACGAGGCTGGATTAGGATTTCTGACGTTTCAAGATCCTTCAAATATTTAGAAAAAACTAAAGATTATTTGTCAGAATCCGGAGAATCTGAATCTGTCGCAGTCAATAATGGCGATGTCATTATGAGTATTGCCGCAACTGTTGGAAGGCCCATCATATTGAATATGAAGGCATGTATTCATGATGGTTTTATTTTATTTTCAGAACTATCTGACGAAATTCATAATGAATTCTTATATTATCTTCTTAAATATTTAGAATCTAGATTTTTAAATATGGGGCAGCAAGGGAGTCAAAGTAATATCAATTCAGATTTAGTTTCAAAAACAAAATTTAAGAAACCATCATTAACTGAACAACGAAAAATTGCATTAATTTTGTCTAAAGTAGATGAAAAAATTTCTGATTTACAATCAAAAAAAGATTATCTTGAGAAACTCAAAAAAGGATTAATGCAAAAGTTACTTACTGGACAAATCCGAGTAAACGCCTAAATCCTAAAAATTCATCTTTGATGTCTGTAGTATGGATATTTAGAGACTAGTTTTTTTGAACAATTCCACAATCTCTACATTTGTAACACATCCATTTCATGGATTTTGGATGTACTTTATAGTCTCGATAAGAGTTTGATAGTTTGACTTTTCTTGCATTAATTAGTAACATAATTTCAAGCCATTCTTTGAATTTCTCATCAATGATGAATCCTATACTATTTGATTCACATCGAGGACACGAATATTTTATTCCTGGAGAATGATACATCACTGACATGCTCCAGTAGTCTCAAATTCTATGATCTTCTTTGATGACTTGTACCAATCAGAAATTATTGACTGCAGATTCACCAAATCCTCTAAAACCACTCTTTTGTGCTCCAAATTTGACTCTGTATTGTATAATTCCCAAAATTTGTCTTGACATAACAACAAATTTTTAATTCTGTTTGTGTATGGTTTCCAAATCCCTTCTTTGAGAATTTTATTTTTTATCTCATTTGCACATGTATTGTATGTGTCAAATGATTCTGTGTTTTGTTTTGACATGTAATGAATTGTTTTAATTATATTTGAAGTTACTTAGAATATCTTCAATTATCCTGAGTCTATTCAGTATAACACATCTTTAAATACTATGGATGTGTATAATGTATATGGGATTTCCTAGATTAGATGAAATTAGAACAAGACGCGAGGCTATAGGTATGTCTTTGAAAAAATTTGCAGAAATGGTAGATGTTAAACCTAATTTCCTAAGCATGATTGAAACCAGAAAAGCCAATCCAAATTTTAATTTATTAGAAAAAATATTTCTTACCCTAGACCAAGAAGAACAACATGTTCTCAAAGGACTAAAAACTGTAGGACAATTCTCAAAGAAAATCAAATCTGTTTCAAAATCAGACTCTCTAATTGATACAGTTCATTTAATGCACAAAAATGATTTTAGTCAATTACCTGTATTCTCCAACTCTAGATGTGTGGGTATGATTACTGAACACTCTATTTCTAAATATTTTTTAGAAAATCCTGGGCCCTTGGATTCTCATATTGGTGTTGGGGAAATAATGGATTTTCCGCCACCCATCATTGATTTTAATTATAAAATAACTCCCGTCTTGTTAGAATTTCTCACAGAACATGATTGTCTTTTAGTTTCAGAACATGGAAAAATTACATCATTGATTACAAAAATTGATGCAATTAGGAGTTTGATCAAATAATGAGTAATAGAACTGTAAATCTCATAACTGAATTAAATCAGAGAGAAAAAATGTATGGTATTTTTAATGATACAATTTTAAATGATTTAGATAAAGTTGATAAAAGAATTAGAAAGCGAATTGGGCAACAATTCAAACCTATAACTCCAAAATCTACACATTCTTACGATGAAGATTTTAATTTTGCAATCAAAAAACTTGCTAGACAAATCCTAATTGCTGAAGACATTGAAATTGAAGTCCAAAACTTTGGAAATACGCCTGGCAAGGACGAGAAAATCATTATAAAAAATCTGAGGCAGATTTGCATAATGTTGGAGAGAGGAGCATGAGCAAAGAGGAATATCTCAAAGGTGAGAAAAAAGAAAAAGTCTTGGATTTGATTCGAAAATACATGGCATATCGAATGACTAGTGAGGAAATACTGAGCAATCTTGAAACTAAAGGATACAAAGTCTCTGATAGAACTCTAAGACGATACAAACATGACATTCAAAAAACTGCTGGAGAAACGTTTTCTGAAATATTTCGAAACGAGATAATGGTCAATATTGTTGAGGATATCTACACCATCAAAGAATTACAACGAGAAGGATGGCAGGAATACAACAAATCAAAAGCTTCTCATGAGAAATTAAAAGCACTTAGTCTTGTTAGAAACTTGACACTAGACAAACTCAAACTCCATACTCTTATCCCAACTTCATACAAAATGGGACCAAAGCAAAAATTGTATTCATCTGATGAGCTCGACGATGCTATTGGAGAGGATTCAAAAGATCTAGTAAACTAAATTCACTCACAACACTGACATCACTAGGCCACAATTTCGTGAGTGAATTGGCCACAATGCGGACAAAAAACTTTTAAAATTTAGTTTTTTTCTGGATTTACATTTGTCATATCTATAAAATATTTTTTATTTTTAGGCAAATTCATATAATTCATTTTCAATTGGAACTAGTTCCTTTAACCATTCTTTTCCTGATTTTAGATCATACATCATTCGAATATCTCTAGGTTTAGCTAAAATATCTTCAATATGAAAAATTGCTAATGGCAAATCAATTTTTGACATTGTTTTAATTTGACTGCCAGAAAATATCATATTTCCAGTTTTACTTTCAACCCATGTAAAGAACATATCAGAATTTACTTTGGAATATTCTCTGTACTTTTTTACATTACAAGCTAGGAAATCAAATACAAAGCTTGGACTAGTTTTAGAATGGTTTGTTGGTTTGATGAGCATCTTTACCTCTTCTCTAATTTTTTCAGGAATTGGTACTTTGATTCTATGAAATCCTTTTTTGAAGGTAAATTCCCATTCATGATTCATGGATTCATAGATATTTTCAAGTGATGTATATGCCCAACCCTCTTGGTCACAGAATTCTTTATAGTAAATTTCTCCCAAAGATCCTCGAAGCTTGTTTGTAATTCTAGGGGTTACCACTGTAATATCATAACATCATAGTTTTAGATAAACCAGATCCCTCAAGTCAAATCAATTCCATTCTATTTTACTAAGATCTTGACTTGCGAGGATAAACACAAATCATTACAGTACAACCTGTGAAGTTAGATCCTGACTTAGAATTACAAATACTAGAAAAAGTTGGAATCTATTCAAACAGGTTCTCAATTCCTGAACCAAAAATACTACTAACTACAAAAGCAGTGTTAGATTCTCCAAAAGAGCAAACTGAAGGAAGAAGGACTTCTGCCTACAAGTATTACGGAGTATGCTACTAT
>Ga0257124_1001133_pt1 | contig 21601 bp, 32 predicted proteins | sample SI106_150metaG_FD_190154 | JGI IMG/M metagenome (GOLD analysis project Ga0257124, IMG submission 190154) | Marine microbial communities from Saanich Inlet, British Columbia, Canada - SI106_150 | ecosystem: Environmental > Aquatic > Marine > Inlet | place: Canada: British Columbia | collected...
ATCAAAAAGGGTTTTTCTGATTTCGGGCTCATTATCAAAATCGGCAGCAAATACTCGGTAATCATAGAGGTTTGATTTGAAGTCATCATACATGTTTTCCATGGCAATTTCATAGGGATTTATCTCTCGATCAAAGCTGCCTGTGCCGAATTTCCAGTCCTCTTTTGCCATTCCGGATATTCCGAATTGCGGTTTTTCTGAGAACATCCGGCCCAATACTTTGCCCGCAATCATAGCCGACGCCGCAATGACCCCGACACCGGCCGCACCAGTAAACATACTTGACCAGCTTGATCCGCCAGCTGCAGGGACCTGACTCCCAAAGGTCCCAAAAGCCCCATCACCGGCAACAAGGCCCTGATAACCAGAAAGGGCAGGAGTTGCGCCAGAACCAAACAAACCGCTGATACCGTTTGACAGGCCCTTTAAAGAAAAATTATCAAGAATCCCAGATCCTAATTTACTGCCCAGGGTCCCCAGGATCCCGCCGCCGGATCCTGCAGATCCTGCAGATCCCTGGCCGCCGACCAGGATATCCATGACAATTTTAGTGCTGGCCTTTGCCAAAATCTGGGCAAAAGTCTGTTTAAAACTGTCCAGCATATGGTCCAGCATATCATCCCAGGACTTGATTTGACCGTCCAGGATATCGCCCCAGAAATCAGCGGCAATGTCATGGACTTCATTATACATATGTTCATATGCTGCGGTCTGTTCATCCAGGGCGGCCTGGGTATTTTCTTTTTGTTCAGAAAGTGCCGCGTTGTGCTGATCCACCCAGTCCTGGTAATAGGTTTCTGGATCCTGTTTTGTGGTTTCCCGGTCCGCTACATACCAACCATGCAGGTCTTTTTTAGATTTTTGGGCCGCTTTATCCTGGGCGATTTCATACGCTTTTATATCGTTTGTAGCATCCTGCAGGGCCACACCGGACCCGGCAATATAGGCAGATAAAAATTTGAAAGACTCGGCCGCCGCCGCATTGGTTTTAATTAAAGTCTTTTTTGCATTTTTGTGAGTTTCAACACTTCCCGTATTTTCATCCGTGACCTTTTTAACCTTGACCATGGCCTGGATTTCTTTTTGAATTTCCACGCGCCTGGCCTGTAATACTTTTACCAGATCCGGGTCCGGGTTCATTGTGTTTATATCTTCAATCTGTCGGCCCAGGTGTTCATATTCTGCGGTCAGGGTATTGACTTGAAAAACCTGGTCTGCAGTCAGTTTTTTTAAATCCTTATAGGCACTATAAAAAGCACCGGCCGCAATTCCACCGATGGCGCCAGGCACTCCGAAAAGTTTCCCACCAATGGCGCCGCCTGCCATGGCCTCCCAGTATTCTTTGATCAGCTTAAATTCAGTGGACCCGGTAAACTCTTTTACTGCTTTTCCCATATTCGCGATATGGCCCGGGATATCCTGGGTCAAAAAGGTATCATTTGCCGCCACCCAGTCTGCCATGGATCCCACCAGTTTTGTGATTTCAGGCGCGGTCTTGACCACTGCCCCCATCAATCTGGTTTTGACTGCATATTCCAAATTTGTGAACTGGTCCACAGCTTTTTCAGATTGCCGCAGCCATTTTTCATCTATGGCCAGGCCCAGGTCAGAAAATTCTTTGCGCATCCCTGCAAGCGCCCCGGATCCGCCCTTGACCAAATTGGTCATTTTAATACCTGCAGTCCTGGAAAAAGCAGCTGCTGAAAGGGCTGTCTTATCAGACTGATTTTCAATTTTGCCCAGGGTATTTAAAAAGATCGCCAGGGCCTCGTCCGTGGACCCGGCCGCGACCAGTTGATTTTTTAAAACTTCATTGTTTTTAGATAAAAGGGTATTCAGCGCACCGGTCCCGATCCTTAATTCACCCAGTCTTTTTGAAAAAGCGCCCAGGCCCTTATCAAGTTCGTTTGTGGCCACCCCGGACCGTTCAGCCATGAACCGGTATTCCTGCAGGGACCTTGTGGTCACTCCGATTGTGTCTGCAGTTTTGGCAATTGAGTCCGCAGCTTCAAGATTTTTTTTAATAAAAAGCCCGATACCGGCCGCACCAACAGCCCCGGCCATGACACCATTGAAAGACATCACAGAACTGGTCATACTTTTGATCCGGCTTGTGACCTTATTAAAGGCCTTGCCTGTAATGTCTTTTGCTGTCAGAACTATTTCAAGACGGTTGTCCATTATTTATATCCTTACCGGCCAGGCAGTTCCAGGCCTCTCAGTTTTAATTTGAAATTACGCTTAATATTCCCATGAACCCGATTTTTATTTGCAGCCCAGAACGGGTCAATAATAGGTCTTGCAGGGGTTGAAAATTTTCGAGTTGATTTTTTTAAAAAAAATGGATTAGATCCACCTGTAATTGTGCCCAAAATTCCGCCCCTTCTTATTATGTCTTCTCGCAGGGATGATGATATTGAACTCGTGAAACCTGTTGAATGTTTTTTTGCAAGGCGCGCCCAGGTGCCCTGCTTTGAATTCATGACCCTGCCGGGCGGGGCAACAAATCCCACAGACATGGAAAAAGGTTTATATGAATTAACCCTGTATCTTATGCCCATGGCCATTCTTGCAAGCGGCTTTCTGTTCGGACTTTGTCTTACTGTGGATCCGCCCCCGGTCTTGATCACCCTTTCTTTTCTCCTGGCAATAAAGGATAGTGAAGAAAGGCTTTTCCCACCAGGGGCGCCGGATCTGATATTTTGCTGTAATAATTTTTTTAAACGAAAAGCTTCCACCTTGATGGCAGTATTCATGGCTTTGTCAGATTCTTGGCGGGCGCGTTTCAAATAGGCTGCCACCCTTTTTGCCCCTTTGATCGCCACTCCTGTGTTACTTGCCGACATTTTCCAGTAGTTCCCTTTCTAAAGCTTTTATTTTTTGTTCCAAAGACCTGGACCGATAAAGTCCAAGATCCTCTATGGCCTGGCGCATTTCCTGATAGTCCAGGCCGATGACCCCGGCCGGACCTGCCCGCAATTGGGTTTTGATATCCTGGAAAATGTTCCAGGCGTCAAAATTTACCGGCTGCAGGGCAGGCGCCCGGCCCCAGGGGCAGGTTGCGCATTTTTCCTTATCACCACCACAGATTTTGCAGTATTCTATTCTTTTTCGGTCAACGTGCCATCTGTAGTGGTTTCTAAGTTTTTTTCCTCTGCCGGGTCCCCGTATGTTTCCTTTAAAAGTTCAGACCAAAGATCTTTGGCCTGTTTGTTGTCGCACTCGTCCAGGAAAGTCTGATCCTTTTCGGTCAGGACCATATCCAGGGATTTATCAACAGCGTCCTGGGCGGTTTCCATATTGGGGATACATCCCAGATAAGAAAAACCATAGTCTTTTAATTCTCGGATTTCCCGTCTTTTCAAGGACCGCAATTTGATTTTGCGTTCCTTGCCTGTGTCACTTCTTGTAATTGTGATTTCTCTCATATTTTTTATTAATTACCTTTTCAAATTTAAATTAAATTTTAAGCGTGTGCTTCACCATTGGTCAAAATTGCTTTAAAGCTTGTGGCGTCCGCATTGTCCTCGTAAAAGCCATGGAAAGGCAGGGATATGGCAATGCCCTGGGGGCCTTCAATTGCTGGCGATGTTCTGGCGTAGTGCAATTCAGGAAAAGTCAGGCTTAATGCAGAACTGGCCCCATTTGCAAAAGTCAGGATAATGGCAGACTCAGTGCTGGCTATGGCCTTGTCTAAAAGGGAAGTATCTTCAAACAAGGTGTTTATATTGCCGCCCACGGTCATGATACCGTCGGGCAGGGATCCTAGGACACCGGATCCACCGATAACAAACTGGCTTGTGTCCAGACCAAAATTGATATTACAGTCAACAAGTTTAGCATTTGAAAGGGTGCTGCCCCCTTCGGTCATTGTTAAATGACTATTTTTAAGCCTGGAAAAGCTCGGGGTGGTAGGTGCCGCATCAAAAGAAGATGCCGCAATGGTTTCCAGTGCGCCCACAACATCCAGGGTGGCCAAAAGTTCGCCGTCATCGCCTGCAGCAATAGACACACTGGATACCTTGCACCCGGTATATTGAAAATATTTGCTTGTGCCCAATTCCGTGAACTGGTGTTCCAGGGTAAAGCTTGACCTTGTGGTCCCGGCTTTGTAAGTGTGGGTATATGGATCAGATCCCGCTGTAACAGGGCTGCCGAACATCACCTGCAGCCAATACCAGAAAGCAATCGAATCTATGGGGACCACGATCTGACCTGCCACATTGACATTGCCGTCAAAAGGTTCTGCCGGGTTGACGTTACCCCTTATTGTTGCCGGGGTCTTTTTGTCCCGGGTTCCCTTTACCGATGAACTATTTACTTTTAATAAAAATCCTGCTGTGGCAATGGTTTTAAAAGCACTTTCAATTCCGATCAAAACCGTTGCCAGTGCGCCTGTTTGCTGAGTCATTTTTATTCACTCCTGTTTAAAATTGTTTTCTTATTTTTATTATTGTTCTTATTCATAGGGATCCGCCCCGATCAGTTTTTCCTGGGTGATCGTAATTTCCATATTGGCGGACACAAAAGGAAATTGTTCTATAGTGTTGTATTCTGTGACAATTGATTCAATATGCAGATCATCTGCAAGGGTGTTTTTTATGACCGTCACCACATACCCGCGCAATATTTCAGCATTGCGGCCGCCTGTAAATCTGACCACCCCGCCTGCACTTTCCGGTTTTGCTGAATCAAACACCGCGCAGGAAACCCCGATAATATGGGATTTTGCAGAACTGACCAGGCCGCCCTGTTTAAGGACCGGGAAAAAAATCACCAGGGGACAATCGGCTGCCTTTGGGTCATTCCTAAAATCGCAATTTTCCAACACCAGGGCATCCCGGGTATAGGCTGCAGTTGCCCAGGCTGTGATTGTGGCATCATTGGCCACAGCTTCGGTCAGACCGCTGATAATTGTATTTATTGACGCCATGCTGTAAACCTTTCGTCATTGGATATGGCCAGCAAATAGCACTGGCTGTTTTGATCCAGGATAAAATCCTTATCTTTTACCGATGACCGGACAAACCAGACCGTCCCGTCAATGGTAAAGGTATGCCGATAATCAGGCGCCGGGACCTGGGTCTTTTTGACCAGGATGGCGGCCTGTTCACCTGGATATTGTTTTTCCAGGCTGTAATCCACAAGACATAAGACACTTGCCGGGGCGGACGGGGTGGCCTGGTTGTCATATGATACCGTGTCCCCCAGTTCGTCCAGCATTTCATCTATTTCAATGGAAATCATTTTTTAGCTTTACCCGATTTTGTGGCCGGTTTTTTGGCCGGTTTTTTGCCTGGATCTTTGTCCTGGTCCTGGTCTGATTTTGTGGCCGGTTTTTCAGGTTCATCTGCACAAGGGACGGCCTTGCCAGCAATAAAAAGCTGGCGGGCAGTCCCATGGTCCACCTGGATCACCTTGCCGGGTCTGACATCGCCCATACCATGAACGATGGTTCCATTAGTTATTTTTACTTTTACTTTTTTCATAAATATTAATCCTGTGTAACTGGCAGGGTTTGATCCCCGGACCTGAGTGCAATAATGGCCCCGTCCGCGCTTGCCGTCAGGACCACGGGATCCACAAGCTGGTCATGTTTTAAATTACTTTCAAAATCTCTTAACATATTTTTTACCTCGTTTTTTTTACCTGTGTTTTTTTAACCTGGTGCCCCGGGTGATAAAGCCCGGGACATCCGTATCAATTTAAAAAATTTGGCTTATGCGGTCAGGGCATCCAGCATGGCCGAAAAACTGGCCGCGTGTCTGACACCTACATCAGCATAAGTGTTTGCAGTGATCCGGGTCAGGTTTGTTGTGGCAAGAGTGTAAGGATCAATAACCATGTCAAGGCCGCCCCAGAAAGCACAAAGCAGGTCCGCCCAGTTGCCAAAGAAAAGGGCAGAACAGACGTCACTGGTTCCCTTTGTCAGGGTAGATGATACCTGGTTTGATACCTCGGCGCGATAACCATTGACCTGGTTGTCTTTCCACAAAGGAATTTCGCCATAAGTGGCATTGGTAAAGACCTGTTTTAATTTGCCCCTGACTTTGGCATTTGTCAGGTATCCCATTTTACCGACGTCACCATTTGCGACGGCCACATCAGTTTCAAGTTCAACAATATGGGACCAGGCAGGTGCCAGTCCGTTTGTACCACCGGCCACAGATCCGATACCGGACGTTGCGGCAATTCCTGTGGGTTGATCGCCGGATCCGGTTCCATGCAGGGCGGCCAGATCAATGCCCAGGGCAATGGAGTCCGCCAGCAATTTTCTGATAAGCAATTCAACAGACAGGCTGGACTGGACCAAAAGCTTTTTGGATACTTCGGTATAGGTGCCGATCCGGTTAGGGGTCAAAGCCACCTGGCCAAAGGTAGGGCTACTTTCTGACCCTGCATCGTTTTCACCTTCCCAGGCGGCAGTTGCGCCGGTTGCCTGGGACGGGATGGCAATATCACCCACAAGGTTGTCCAGGACAGTTGCGCCCATGTCTTTGACTTTCATGGAGTTCTGCAAAAGGTCAATAAAAGATCCAGCCATCAAAGTTGAATCCACAAGATAACCGCCCTGGCTGTCGGTTCCCACCGTGACATCCTTCATGGCCAGAACCTGGTAAGGGATGGAAAGCTGGCCCTGGACCGCAATGCCGGTATTTTTAAACTGGACTTTTGCCTCCTGGTCCATTTCTTTTTCAAACCCGGTCAATTTGCCACTGGCCCCTTCACTGATCGCTTTTAAAAAGGAAAAGTTTTTCAAATCCTTTTTGTCCTGGTCAGACAGGCTTTCAAGATCGACGGCCGGTTTTGCCTGGTCTTTGATCATTTTGTCAAAAGCCTTGGCCCTGAAATCCGCCACAGACTCGCCGGATCTCACAGCTGCCTCGGCCTCGGTTTCCATTTTTGCATCTTTTCCCATGGCCAGAATATCAGCCTGGCGTTTTCTTTCAGTTTCCCGGACGGCGTTCATGTCCACAGGTGTTTCTTTTGTTTCTACTGTTTTAATTTCTGGCATTTTTTCTACCTCTTTTTTTAAAATTATGGTTTCGATTTTGTCATCTGCCGATCTGATCCCGACGGTTTCATCAGCTGGGACTGCAACAATGGACGCCTCAACAGGTTTCCATTTTGTTACCAGATACTTGTCAGGGCCTTTGTCACTTTCTTCCAGCAATTTCATTTCCTGGATGTAATAACCGACAGATACATTTTTCCTGATACCGTCCTGGACATCCTGAAAAAACTCGTTTGCGCGGGCAGACTTTCCAAATCTGACCCTGGCACGGCCAGTGCCATCCTGCAACCAGGCTTTTTCAATGATTCCAATCTGGTCATTATGATTATGTCCGGTCAACAATGGCGCATTACCGGACGCGATAAAACTCATGTCAACGTGCTTTTTTTTGTGGCTCAAGATCTCAATTCCGAAATATCGTTCGTATGGATCCTCGGATGAAAACGACAATTCGATTGTGCGGTCTTCTTCGTTGACATCCTCTTTTCTAACTTCCAGACTCCGGGTAATTAACCCTAAACTAATTGATTTTGGCATTGTCTTTTTCTCCAAATAATACAGGTAATTCTAAGCCATATTTTTCCGCCAGGGCCTTTTCCCTGGAAAGACGGTCAAACACTTCGTCAATGTCCATGCCCTGTTCGCTGATAACATCGGACAAAGATTTAAATCCGTTCCTGACTGCGGATATATTGGCTTTAATTTCTTTTTGCGGATCCACCCAATTCCAGCCCCGGGGTTGCCAGTGCGGTTTTGAAAATTTATCTTTTTTCCGGTATGGCAGATCTAAGGCATTACTCATGAGCGCCATGGATAACCACTGGGGGAAAACAAGATCATTTAAGTTTTCAACAAACCAGGACTGCAGTAAACGCCAGGCGTCCCGGTCTGACAGTTCGCCGGATCTGATACTGGAATAGCTGACCCCTTCCAGATCATTGGCAAGACCGACATAAGACACATTCAAACCCGACGCGATACCCCGCAGCATGGATTTTGAAAAACTTTCAAACGCGGCATTGGGGTGGCTGGGGTCCCAGGGTTTAAAGTCCACACCCTCGGGCAGTTTTTCAAAAGTTCCGGGTTCTGCCTCGCTGATCAGGGCGCCGTCTTCCTCTGTTTCATCTTCATCAAATCCGGCACCGTCCGGCAGGGTTGTAAAAAAGCCCATTTTACTGGCTGCAATTCTACTGGCCACAAGTTCGGCCTCCTCCATGCCGCCCAGCTGTTTTAATCTATAGGCAGGCGTTACCATCCAGGGGACGCCCCGGGTCTGGTGCGGTCTTTCCTTGATAAACAAATGAATAATATTTTCAGCCGAAATTTCGACATGGGATTTTGTGATCATGGTCCCTGCAGTTTCGCCGGGGTGATCACTCAAAAGATAATATTTAACCGGCCTGCCCCATTTATCGCGTTTGACTCCGCCCTTGATCCGTTCCCTGGGAATAGTGTAATTTTCGTCCAGGTAATCAATTTCAATCAAATGCAGGGAAAAACCAAAAGGCCCGGTCAATACTTTCTGGATTAAGACTTCGCCATCTTTGGCCACAGCCTCAATAATTGCCTGCTGCAGTCCTGTCCAGCTGTATCCACCACACATGGTGCAAGTGCCTTTTTTGCCCCAGGCCGTCCAGGCGGTTTCAATCTTTTTATTTGCCACCGTGTCATGCTTGCCATTGTTGTCCTTTGCTTTATTCTGCAGCAAAATTCCTTTGTGACCAATCACATTGACTTTCAGCATATTCATGAACCGCTTTGCATAATCATTATTTTGACAAAGGTCCCGGGATCTGGCCCGTAAAATTTTAAGATTAGGAATAATATCTGCATCGGCAGACGTCGGCTGGATATTCCAGTCAGCTGTCAATCGGCCCATACTGGCGGCCTGGTATGCCTTGACTTTTCTTTTTCTTTTTTTCTTAAATGGCCACATTATACAAACCTCATTTTTATAACCCTTGATGATTTGATTTTCCCGGCTGCAATTAATTCCCGTTTGTATTTTGCTTTATACAGGTCCCGGTATTTGATCTGCTCGGCAAGACTCATGTGCTGCACTTCAAAATTGCCCACTTTCTGGGATAATTGCGTTTTGCTGGCCCGGCCCTCGATGACAGATTCCAAAGCGTCCAGGACTTTTTTGACATGGGACCTGTAATCATAACCACTGTCCTGGGTGGCAAAATCGGTCAGGATCTCGATGACACCCGCGTCAATCTGATATTTTTCTGTCCCGTTTGTAATATGGGCCTGGAATTCGTATTCGCCGGGGTCATATGCTGCAGTAGTTGCGGCGGCAATTTCGATCAAATGGTCATTGCCGTCCGCAGTTGATTCGATCTGGATCTGGTTGTCCGATTTGATAAGGGTATACGTTATGACCCAGGACTCCGACGCCGGATAATCAGACAAAGATACTGACCAGGACGCAGAAATCCCTGCCGTTAATTGACTGGGGATTTTGTCTAATACTGTTACATAGGTCATTAAATCCTCTTTTTTCAGTATTGATAAAAAATTTAATATTTTTAAAATTGTGGAAATTATAAGCCGGGTTTTTTCAGAAAATTAAAAAAGGATAAAAAAGGATACTAAAAAGACGCAATGGGACGCAATGGGCTATTGACAGGGGTTTAAATAGGCAAAAAAAGACCCCGGCTTGATACCGGGGTTAAAAAGACTTGTTTTTCTTAAAAAAGCGCCTGTGGAATTATCAGACGGCTTGAATCTATAAATTTTTCAGGTTTTCATCCCTTTGTTTTTCCACCCAGGTTTCTAAATCAGACGGCCTTGCAATCCATGCCCCTTTTCCGTCAATCTTAAAAGCAGGCAGATTTTTTTTCGATACATAATATGCCATCTCTTTCCAGTTGATCCCAACAGCTGCACAAATTTCCTTTGCCCCTTTAAAGACCAGTTTTATTTCCATGAATTGACAAACCCCCGGGACGTTTTACTGGCCGGTTTTTTTCGGGGCCTGGTAGCTTTTTTGGAAATATAGGATAATGATGGCGCCCATTCATGATCTGCACAGGCTGCCGCGATGTTTTCACAATCCAAAAGATGGTTGTCCCGCCGGATCTGGACCCAGGATTTTTTCCCGTTCCTGTCGGTTTCTATTACCTCGGCCGTGATCTGCCGGGCATAATCAAGCCCTGTATCAGCGTTTAAAGTTATGGCCTGGGGCTGATCCAATTCTCTTGACAGACGCCAATGAAAAAGTTCTTTTAACTGGTTGACGTCCAGAAAATAAAGGACCAGGCCGCCCTTTATAACTCTGTTACCCCGGGACATTTTATCAATGGTACTGGGTTTCACTTTTTTGATCTGGGGCCTGGACGCGCCTTTAATGGCAAAAGCCTTATCACGGCCCATGGTCCTGATCCAGGCATATACTTCCTCGGTCTTGCTCCAATCATCATCGCTGGACTTGCCGCCGCCGCTGTCGATCCCGGTCCGCCAGATCCCCATTTTATCGCCAGCCCCTTTGCCCTCGACCTGATACCGGGTTTGAAAAAGCAGGGTTTCCACGTCCATCCAGGTTGATAAAAATCCATACTGGACCAGGTGACTGGACAAGTCTTTTTTCCAGGCCCGGACCACAAACCAGAAACCCGCCTTTTGAACATCCACCCCGCAGGTCAGGGCCACAGCATCCGCCGGAACAATACCCCCGGGTAGATCGTTTATGTGTTCCATTATTTCATCTTCTTTTTTTGTCTTGACCCTGGAAACGTATGGTTTCGCCTCGTATGAATTATAAAAATCCTGGGCCTTGACAGGATCATGCAGCCCCAAAAGAAAAGCCGCCGCAATCTCACCAAATGAAACAAAATAAGAAATCCAGGCCGGGACATGAAACCCGATAACAGACGGCCGAAATTTTTCAAGATATGTGTTAATTAAAATTTTTGTGTCCCGGGCAATCCATACCCCTTTTCGGACCGCCTGGTCCCGGATACTTTCATCCCATTTGCCTTGACAGTGTTCGCACTCATACCATGCCAAACCTTTATTTTTAAGTTCTTTGGGGTCTGCTTCATGTCCACCGTCCCATTTGATCCCTTTGAATTCCATCAGCTGGATCATACCGCAAAAAGGGCAATGGACATGATAATCGAAAATCACGTCTGAGCTATTAAGCGCCTGCCAGATGTTCCCGGACTCAAGCGTCGGGGTGGAAATTTTAAAAAACTTTGATACCGGCCTGAAAGTTGTCAGGCGTTTGTCGATCAGTTCCAGGGGTCCGGTTTCTTTTTTAGAAGGGTCAAAACCTGGTTTGTCCACTTCGTCGGCAATGGCATATTTTATGGGTTTATTTGCAACACTGGAAACCGACCTGGCCCAGCCCAAAAATATTTTCATATGGGATAAATTAATCCGATATGAGGACTTATCTTTTTCCTGGCCAGTCAGATATTTCTGCAGCCGGGGGGCGGCCTCGATCATGGGCAGGATCCGGTCCTTTGAATTTTCCACAGCTGTCTTTTCATCCGGGTAAATATACAGGACGGGACCCGGCGCCCGGTCAATGCAATACCCGACAAAATTGTGAACCGCCTCGGATTTGCCAGCCTGGGGCGTTGCACAAAGATTGATTTCACGGACAAAAGGCAGGGCAGCTGCATCCATTATGCCGGTCAAATACGGGGTCACATCATTGTGCCAGATCCCGGGCAGAACCGACATGGTCAGGATCCGATATTTTTCTGCCCAGTCGGAAACCTTAATCGGTTTTTGTTTTCTCAAGATCTTTTTTTCAGGCCGGGAAAATAAAAACTCCCGGATACCTGACAGGGTTTTCCATAAATCATCAGAGCACCAGGCGCGCTGTTTTGTAAAATCCTGGATCTCTTTATCTTTGAAAAGTTGCTCCATATTAATTAAACAAACCCGTTTTTGATTGCCAGCCATTCCGGCATAGTGAAAATTATCGTGTCACCTGGTCCGCCGTCCTGGTCAGTTTCCACTAAAGATTTTGGGATCCAGACCTCTTTGTCCCCATCATCAGAAATCAAAAAAGCGGCATCTGTTTCCCTTTTTATTTCCGCGCAAATTTCGATTGGATTTTTCATTGTTAAATCCTTTAACTGGCTGCAGTAACAAATGATAAAATAATGACTCAGTTCATCGGCTCAAAGCCCTACCACAATTTATGCAAAAATTAATATGATTTCCTTTCAGAAGTTTGTCCACCATACCCCATGGACGGGCACTGAATGACAATCTTGATTTTATAAATGTCAAAAACGGAATGCGGGAGATTACAACAGGCTATCTTACGGTCATAAAAGCTACAGTAGTAACAGGGCTTTGTGTCTGTTGCAACCGTATTATTGGGAGGCCGTTCGCAAAACTCAATAGCCCATTTTTCAAGGTACTTAGCCAAGACCAGGTGGTCTTTATGGCTATTTCGGTCATAATGATTCAAGATGTATGAAGCGATCTTAACCGTTTCCAACTTTGGTTGTTCCATGTAAAAGTCCTCCCAATGTAATGATCACCGGCTTGTCCGGTGCATTATTTTATTGGCGGGCGCGTGACCCGCTTTCTATCCGACTAAAAATCTCATAGATGAATTTCACGGCATAATCGGGTAGCTTGATTTTGTCCTTGTTAGATTCATAATATTCCTGTGCTGTATCCCCAAACTTATAACCCATTGCCATCCAATCAAGGACCATGTGAACCATGTGAACCTCAACGGTTGGGTTATCTACCCATTTTATTGATGTCCAATTTTCCCAATGATGTGGGTTTTTATTTTTATGATGTTCCCATGCTTCAGATATATCGTATTTTGGCTCGGTATCCGTAGGATAAAAAGATTTCCGATATTGTACAAATTCTTGCTCAGATAATTTTGAGATATCGTGAAAATCAACTTCATCAGAAATTGAGAAAAAATAATAGTCATCCCACATAAAACGCATATCTTTACACTTTTCTTGAAGTTCACCCCATGCCTTTCTGACATTCAAAACGTGTTCTTTAATGTAAGAAAGGTATTCCTGCGTTTTTTCTATAATTTCCATGGTTGTTGCCGGTTTCTCATTCATTTATTTAGTCCTTTTGGTTCGCTCTGCGGCTTGCCCGTAGAAGCGTTGTTATTGGTTGAATTTGGCACAAATTTCGAGCCAATGTTAAAAATCATTCGCGTAGCGCAGCGGAGTCGATTGCATTTTTCTTATTATCCGTTTTTTCTGTTTCTGCATCGCTTGCCCATCTAAACAGATCATTTGATAATTCAGGGTTCTCGGCCCAGATCTCTTTTGCATATGTGCGCATTGCCTGTCTTGATGCGTGACCATATGAGTCATCTTTTGTCGGGTTTAAAACAAAGTATTTCATTTTTAGTCCATCCATTATCTTTCTCCTTTAAATATATTATTTACTGGAATAATCTTGTCCGAACGTCCGTATATTCATAATCCTCTGCAACCAGTTCAATAGAATCTAATTCACGATCAGATGAAAAACCAATATCCGCACCATCAAGATAATCTCTAACTTTTTTATAAGCCCCATCCATCGTCTTTGCTACCACATAAGAGCGACGGTATTTAACTCCACATCCGGTCCCATATGTACCTTTTAGGTTGACCTTAAATAATTTGTCTGTCTTTACGCTTCTCATATTTCCTCCATTATGACAAATACATCAAAATCCATCTTATATGGCGTGAATATTCCCGGTAACATCAGTGACAAGCACATCACCAGGACAAAGACGAATTGTGTCACCTGAAAGCACGGTCACAAGGTAACATTCGTCATTTTCATGGGATACAGGAAGGCCTTTGTATTCAAAAGACCACGGCATATCATTAACGATATTTGCCCCATGTTCTTTTCCATATTTGACTAATTCATTAAAGGTTATAAGCTCTGGTTTTTCCATTTTTAACTCCTTTTTTCATTATGCTATATACATCATTTGATATAATTTTTTTTTATCTTTTGCCAAAAATATTGGCCCCGGCCGCAAAGATAAGCTACAAATTTAAATCTGTGTTTATGGTTGCAAAAGTCTGAACAGGTCCAGATAATTTTTATACGTTTTTTGCTCATGTTTTTATCCGACCATAATTTTTTTAAACCGGCCCGCCAGGTTGTCCCCCAGCTGCATTAAATTATATTGATCCAGGTCAGGATCCACATGGCCATACAAGGTGGCCAAAGATTGATTTAAGTGTCCCCATTCCCGCTGCAGGGTCAAGTTTTTCGATCTTTGACACCCGATCCGGGCATCCTCGACCAGGGCCAGGACTGCATTGATAAAATCAAGACCAATTGTATTCCCGGCGATATTGTTAATTAGTTTTTTAACCGATGAAATAATCCGGCCATATTGCCGATAATTAGCAGGCGATAAAACCAGGGTTTTGCCGCCATAAATTATATCTTGTATGTTTTTTATCCTGGTCCGGATCCGATCCAGGCAGCGCCGCGTTTTTATCGGCATAGTTTTATCAGTAGTCATACAGCTGGCCAAAGCGATGACAAGGTCAATTGTTAAAATTAAATTTCTGTTAGACTTTGAAAAAGTTGTAACTGATTTCATTTTTTTTAATCTCCCTTTTTTAATCTGTATTGGAAAACATTACTTGATAAACCCTGGTGCTGGCATAGGTTGTCAGCTGATCATCCAGGGCCTGGTTTAATTCCTGTATAAAATCCGGCGCCTTTTCAGGGTTTCCTGATAGCAATGTGATCCACTCCCGGGCGCGTACATTAAACAGGTGCCTAAATCCTGAATCAAAAACAGCCGCCCTGGCTGCAAGTTCTGCCTCAAAATCTTTTTTCAGGATGTATTTTCCTTGCTCTTTTTCCCGTTCAAATCTAAATTTTAAGATTTGTTCTTCGAGTTTTTCCACTTCCTTTTCATTCTTTAACGCTTGCATATCGTTTGAATTATCGGTCAGGTGATTAACTGCATAATTTCTGACCTCAATTTCCAGGACCGTCCCGTCGGATTCCATCCTGATCAATTTCTTTTTAAAATCGCCATACAATTTGCCCCGGGACACCTTGTAACCGGATTGATTTAAATGCAAAAGAACAGCCCGGCGGCTTTTAAATGATGGTAATGGCCCTGCAGGATTTTGATCTTTATTTTTATTTTTCAATTTACAGGATCCTTTTAATTAATCTTTTGTTTGTCTTTAATAAAAAGGCTGCCACCCCCGGCCCCCTTTTTTGACCCCGCCCGCATACCTTCAAACTCAAATTATATGCCAGCGGCGTTTTTTAGCTGTTTTAAGCTGGTTTCTTTTCCAGGCACCCTGGACCCGGCCCTTTTTGTGAAACAATTAATTTTTATAACAGGCTTCAGCTGGGGATATACAAAGTTTCCACTTTCCATCCATTTCGTGAAAACGCATAGAGCCAAAGCCCGAGCTGCTCGAAACCGCGTGGCTTCGCCCCCTGGAGAGGACCCATTTTTTTCCTGGGACATAGTAAGGGTCAAGATCATAACCAGATCCCTTTATCAATCTGTAGATGCAGGGCGTCATTGTCGATCAGTTCCTGCAGATCTGCCCGGGCATTGTCCATCAGGTAGGCGGCATGGAGTGCTATAGAAAAGCGTTCCGGGTCCTTTTCTTCCAGCTTTAAGCCAGGCTTAAAACAAAGGACCGGCTGCCCGTCACTGGTTTGTTTCAAGTGGATGCCCTGGTCATAAAATTCTTTTAAATATGATGACAACAATTGAACCGGCAGGCTGTCCTGCCAGTCTGTCAAGGGTGGCTGTGGTTTTTTGGATTGGTCAGGGTGGTCAAGGGTGGACAGGGCCGGGTCCTGATCACCGGGCGCCGGATCAGCCAGCCCCGGGTCATCTGGTGCGGGATCCTCAATCACTTCAAGTTGTGGCTGCAGGCTGTACTTTTCGTCAAGAAGGTCAAAAGCTGAATAGGTCATTTTATTTGCTCCCTGTGGTTAAAAAGATCGAGAACGCCGTCATTGCTGCCCTGGTCAGGGTGGTCAAGGGTGGACAGGGTGGGCGGTCAAGGTAAAGAACGCCGCCATTGCTGGTTTGGTCAGGGTGGTCAAGGTACTTTTTTATAAAAGAAAAATATATAAACAAAAAAGAAAAACATGCGCGCGCATACGTAATAGGTTGGATTCCGCCTTGACCACCTTGACCACCCTGACCATTGTTTTTTAACTGGCTGGAATCATTAAGAATATGCAGAGTGATCAAAAACAGGTCCACCTTGACCACCCTTGACCGACCCCTGACCATTTCCATGGATTTGCCCCTGTTCGGGTTAATATTGCCTGATTTGCATGGGATATTGTCCTTAAAGTCACAGATTAAAAAGGCCCGGGGATTCCTAAAAATATGCCGCCCGGGGTCTAAATGTGGGCGGGGATCTGAAACGGGGTGCGGGGATCTGGAAAAATAAACACCGATCCCGGACATGCGGACGGCCTTGAATGGATCACGGCCCATATGTTTGACTGATCCCTGCATCATGTCATAAAATCCACAATTTTAAGGCCCTTTACAAAGGGCAGCCGATTTGGATTACCTTTCCTAGGGCGCCAGCTTGTAAGGCTTGAATGAGCCACATATAATTCCCTGAAAAAGTTTTCTCTTGAATAAGCGCGATAGCCATTCTTGCGGCAATAGGTTTCATAAGTTGAAAACAAAACCTCTTTGCTGGCCTGCTCATTTGCGCTAACTTCACAAACATCCTGGCAAAAACAGATCACAGGATTATTAAGGCGCTTGTATTCCATTAAAAGCTCGTCGGTTTCTTCGCACCTGGTGAACTGCCTATTTTTTAAAAGGCGGTTAAGACCTGCCAGCGCCCAATGAAATATTTCTGATTTTTCAGCCAGCAATTTTTCTGACAGGAAAGGATCTGTATTTTTCGCACCTTCAAGAAACTGCTGTTTAAATTTAATAGGCAGGATCCGCCGGAAAAAGCCGTCTGAATTATCAAGCACCCTGGGCATTTTATTAGCGGCAAAAATCTGTTTACAATAAGGGACAAAGGTAAAAGTATTCTTATGCTTAAAAGCTGCATTGACAGGATCACCGGACGTGATAGCCTTAAAATAAGGCGATTCAATGGCCTTGCTGCCAACTTCCGTGCTGATATTAACGGTTTTCTGGTAAAGGGATGACCGCAGAAACTGATCTTCCATTTCAGCAAAGGACACAGACGCGCAATTTTCCGGGCCGATCATTTCGCGTAAAAGACTGATCAGGGTGGACTTGCCATCAGATCCCGGCCCCAGCAATAGCAAACACTTTGCAAAGGGATTTTTCCGCAAAAAACAATATCCGAAAAACTCCTGGACCTGGGCAATGACTTCCGGAGTTTTGATGGTTTCAGATAAAAACTGCAGAAACCGGCTGCATTTGTCTTTTGATGCCGGGTTGTATGTGACCCCGAGTTCATAGGATGAAAAATAATCCGGGTCATGATCTGACAATAAACCTGTTGTAATATCCAGCATTCCGTTTTTGACATTTATAAAATCAAGATTGTCATTCAGTGCCCGTCCATGGGGTATGGTGGACAAACTTCTGACCTGAAAAACAGCATCCTGGACCATGGACTGTTTTGATTCTTTACCCAGCATTTTAAGGGCAATAGCCTTTAAATGTTCCTCGAAAAATTCCTCCCAGTATCTGCCATTCCACCGATATAAAAGCCCTGTATCCGGGCAGTATAAAAGTTGAAATTTTTCCATGATCCGTTCAGCCAAAAGACGGGGTTTAAATGCCATCCGGTCATTGATCCCGCGTTCATAAAAATCATGGTATTCTGCATCGACATCCGGCTCCGGGGCTGTGAAATGTTCGGCGTTATCCATCAGGCGCTGCAGGTCCAGGGCGGTCTGTTTATGTTTTGCAAAAAAATCAGTCAGATCCTGGCCGCCCTTTTCCGGCCATCGGCCATCTTTTTTGCCCATAAAATCCGGCCATTCTAAAACCCGCACCGATTTGGCCACCTTGCAGATTTCCGGGCCTGCATATTTATAGGCATACATCTGGCCCGGCTGATCCGCATCAAAGGCGATAACCACATCCCGGCCAGTGAATATTTTTAAATGTTCCTTTGTCCATTTCTTTGGTTTTGTGGTCTGGGTTATGGCGTTAAACCCGTTTGATATTGCACAGATTGTGTCTGACTCACCTTCACAAAGTAAAATTGTGCTGGACTCATCCCGGGGGACCGGGGGAAAAAGACGGGCGGATCCATAATCCGTGCCCCAGGAAATGATTTTAAATTTTTTGGCGCCTGGCTGATAAAGCCGGATGTTTCTGACATTGCCGTCCTGGTCATAAATTGGAATAGCCATTTTATTTGGCCGGGATAATGCTTTAATTGTGCCGGTCTTTTTTTCCTGGTAATGGGTTTGTTGCCTGATCCCCAGTTTTTCCATGGCCAAAGGGTGCCAGCCCCGGGTCTTAATTAATTTTTCGATCCAGGGATCCGGCAGCGGCCCCAGGATTTTATAGGCATCATTTAAGGGCGGCAGTTCTTTTTTCTTTTCTTTGCCGGGGACCTGGCCAGGCGGCAGGCTGTCAGAAATATTGTACTCCTGGCAAAAGGCTTTAAAATTTTCCTTGTTGTCACCGGATCCTTTAACCTTGCCCCAGAATGTTATGATATCGCCACCAAATCCGCAGGAAAAACAATGGCAGATATCTTTTGCCGGGTTATAAGAAAAGGACGGATTTTTTTCGTCATGATCAGGACAAAGGCCGATCAGTTCACCATTTTTTTCCGATTTTACATCGAAAAGATCCCGGGCAATTTTTTCCAGTTCAGACGTTGATAAATGCTCCGCCGCTTTTCCCATACTTTTATCCTTTATTTGGTAACAATTCTTCCATCATTTTTTTATAGGACCGGTCAGAATCTTCTTTGATAACCAACACCCTTTGTATGTTAATCAATTGACTTTCCGTATGCTGCCGTCGTTTTTCTGTGGCCTTTAATTGCTTTTCAATCAATCCAAAATTATTAAGGACATATTCCAGGGCCTTTGAATTAGTTTTTAAATCATGATCAGCCTTGATCTTTTCAATGTTTTTTTGTGCCTCTTTTGACGGTCTGAAAATGCAAGCCATAATATTTTTACTCCTTTAGATTCCACCCGATTAAAAGACCCAGGGTAAAAAGCAGGTGACATAAAATCAGAATTAGTATTGTTGTTGCTGTCATTTTTGGACCAGTTCCAATTCATAATTTGCCAGCCAGTACAAAAGCTGATTTCCAGGCGTTCTGAATTTTTTTGCAGCATGTTCCTGCAGGTTGGTTAATAATTTTTCATGGCCGGTAAAATCAATTGTCAGGACAGGGGAATTTTCATCCAGGACGGGACTTGTTTTCTTCTGTGATTTTTTTTCGATCGGATCATTTTCAACCGGCTTTTTTTCGATCGGCTTTTTAATTGACTTTGCCTTGACAGGCTGTTTGTTTTTCTTACTGGAATTATTATGACAGACTTTGCACCAACCGCATAAACCGTCATCTGTTTTTTTATTGGCAAAAAAATGTTTTTTATCTGCCGGTTTTGGCTCGTTGCATTTTGTGCATATTTTTTCTTTTGTTTCTTCTACAATTTTTTCCACTGGTTTTTCCTTTTCTGATATGGGTTTTTGAAAAAGCACTTTATGAAATTTTAAGGGGTCCACATTTTTAAAAATCGGATCATAAGCAGTACAGGTCAAACAGACATCAGGATTTAAAACAAAAGATTTCAATGCCCGGCAGGCTTTATATGTTCTGCAGTATTCACCACGATTTTTTTCAGACATGATAAAGATCACCAGGAAACTGGTCTTTTGTTTTTAAAATTTCATAGCCATGATCAATCGCCGCCTCGACGTCATGCCGGAAATATCGGTCCTCGGTTTCGCGGATCCAGTCCGCGTGGTTGTATGGATTGCCAATAATTTTTCTAAAATAGATTTTTTTATAAATCGACATATGGGTGGCGGCAAAAGAAAGCATACCCTCTGCCTGATCAACAAATCCCAGGGCGGCCGTGTATCCGATAATGTCCACCACTGTCCTGTCCATGACAACAATATCAAACAAAGAAATGTATTTAAGCTCGTTTCTAATATGGTTAACAAATAGCCAGGCTTGTGATCTGGGGGTGGCATCCTTATTGATAGGATAATATTTGTTGTTTTCAAGGTCAGTAATTACTTTGACCGATTTTTCAGGATAATTTATTTTAAGGTCACGATATTCTTTTCCTGCAGCTGTTGATTTGCCGGTCCCATGGGTGCCCGACATTGCAATTATATAGCCCATTTATTTATAATCCCTTGTGATTTTGGTTTTTCCGCAGGTCCTGCAGATCCAGACATATTCCACATAGTCATGATGAAATTGTGGATTTCCTTTGATTTCCATCAGATTTGAACAATTTTCACACTTCATTTGCTCCGCTCCTTGCGTAGAATTAATTTGACCTGGATAATTGTGCCACTATAAAAAGGGACGCGGCAAAACCAATCAGGCCGCCGACACAAACCCAAACCTGGGCGGCATCACCAGGGGCCTGGGCATCACCACCGGCCATGCAAAGCGATAGGCAGGCCGTCATTGCAAAAAATCCGATAAGACATTTTTTAATTTTCATGCTTTTTTTCTCCCTTTAATATGAAATATTTTTCCATCGGCGTCCTTAAAAGAACTGATAAGCGCTGGCTGTATCCTGGGCGGTCTTGTGGCCAGGATTTCAGCCCGGCGCAATTCAAGATCCCTGATCATTTCATTAATGGTATTTAATAAAAAATCTGTTTGATCAATTTTAGGGATTGCCATTGTTATCCTTTTAAGCCTGGTAATACCGATATAATACAAAGGTGTTACTTATATATTATTGCTCTTTCTATCTTCGATTTGTATTCTGTTTACCAAAGATGGGACCGCCTGCACCGTGTCTATACTCAACAGAATACAAGCTCTGATTACTTCACTTTTTCCCTTGTCAATATCAAACGCAGTTTTGCCCAATAGGTCAGCAAGTTCTGTGGGTGCTTTAAAAGTGATTGTGATATCATTTGCCATTATGCTGCCTCCCTATTTTTGGATAATGCTTTTTTGATTTGTTCCGGGGATCCTTCCAGCCAGAGTACCGGTTCTGTGTTTGTTGCAGCGGCAAGGTTTTTTGCTGTTTTATAATGCGGCCGCCTGCGACCTATTAAAATGTTGCTCAAAAACCCCTGACTGATACCGATTTGCGCTGCTAATTTTGTAATTGTTATTTTCATAATTATGCTAATTATTCCAGGTTGGAATAATTGTCAAGGAAAAAATTCCACATTGGATTAAAATATATGGTATTCCATTTAGGAATATATGAAAAAAATAGAAGAAAAATTTTGTGAAAGCCTTTTTAAATGGCAGTCTGAACACTTTGAAGGGACCCAGGCTGAACTGGGTAATTTTTTTCGAGTTTCACAGGGCCAGATTGCAAAAATTTTTTCTAAACAAAGATGCGGGGATGAAACCTGGCGGCGGTTTGTTGCAAAAAAAATAGGCTATGATTATGACACCATGATAGGTGTTAAAAAAAAAGATTTGGGAAATGTCATCAGAT
>Ga0257124_1001139_pt1 | contig 21540 bp, 14 predicted proteins | sample SI106_150metaG_FD_190154 | JGI IMG/M metagenome (GOLD analysis project Ga0257124, IMG submission 190154) | Marine microbial communities from Saanich Inlet, British Columbia, Canada - SI106_150 | ecosystem: Environmental > Aquatic > Marine > Inlet | place: Canada: British Columbia | collected...
CGGCAACCTTGGTGCAAAACCAGAGGTTAAGTTCACATCAGGCAATAATGCTATTGCCAATTTATCTATTGCCACTTCAGAATCATGGACAGATAAAAATACAGGTCAAAAACAAGAAAAAACCGAGTGGCATCGAGTGGTGTTATTTAGTAAACTTGCAGAGCTTGTTGCCAAATATTGCAACAAAGGATCTAAGCTTTATATCGAGGGCAAATTACAAACCCGTAAATGGACCAATAAAGAAGGAAAAGACCAATACACCACTGAAGTCATCGTTAGCGGATTTAACGGCACTGTGCAGATGCTAGATAGCATTAACCAGGGTAATACTGCAACAACTAAGCCTACCGCTACAGAGCAAGCCACAAAAACTATTGAACCAGTAGACGTTCATCCATTTGATGAGCCGCCCTTCTAAGCGTACAATTCATACTAAATATGAATGAATCAAATCAAAAGATAGTTGAAGAGATCGCAGCCTCAATACGCAGCAAGGTTAAAGACATGCAATCCCTAGAAAGAGTAATGAGAAAAAACTACCTTGTTAAATACGATGAATACTGCATGACTGAAATCAGACAGTTTGTTGATACTGTTTTTTGGGAAAAGATTACCCAGCACTTCCCAAGATCGTGGGATTGTTACTACGGTACCAATCAAGAAGCCTTAGATGACAATATGCGTAAAGAGGTTTATAAAGAGTTAAATCTTGAAGGTGGTCATAGTTGCCATCCATTTGGTAAGCAAGGTGATATGAATAAGGCCAATCAGATAACCGCTTAAAGTAATTAAAAAGAAACACCGTATATCATTAAATTTTAATATTCATTCCTCGTCTTCATCTTCTGGTTCGTCTTCAAAAAAATCATCATCCCACTCACCAGTATCTGGATCATAATGCTCTTTTGTTGATTCACCTCTGTCACCTATTGGCATAACCACCCCTTAAAAATTAAACTGTTACCAAAGAATTATTCTATTGCTCATAATAATATCACGTACTAAGAAATTTATCAATGGGCTTTAATTTTGATTCTTGGCAACTTATATTAATAGTCACTATTAATACTCTTGATTTGAATTGAATTTGGTTCAACATCTCCTGCAAGATAACACCTTAAGGCATACAAAAGATCATGGGTGTTTTTAAATTCTTTTGGTTTTTTAATTTGAATATCTATCCAAGACTCAATGCTAATAGTCCCTCCTCCAGAAATACCATCAATTAGCTTAATATAATCCTTGGTCAATTTTCTATGAGGCGCTAACAATGCCTGAATTTTTTCATTTTTATTCTTTCGGGTTCTCGTAAGAGCTAACAGAAGTTCAAGATGTCTGCAAAGATCAGCAGACTTTTTACCTTTTTTGTCTCTAATATTTTCAACATCTAATTCTATGCGCTTATACAAACCATCAATCAAAACCTTTATCTCTTTTTCTTTTAGTTGACAAATTAGCTCTTCTGAACGCCAAAAAGAAATTGACAGAATTGTCATTGCAGCAGATACAAGCCAACCTCTTTCTTTTTCTTTAATTAACTTTATTACATTGCCTAATAATTTCTTTTGTACTGGCAATTTAGCATCTCCAATGATGTAGGCAATATTTCTATCGTATTTTCCTATCAGTCCTCTATTATGTATAGCTTTAAGAAATAACTCTTGCACTTCATCTGGGGCGCCTTCATGCAGATAACTCAAGAACAATAGAATCTCTTCCTTTAAGGATTGAGGCACATCTTCAGACTCGCGTAAAGACAAAGCCGCTTTGATAGCTACCTGTATTTCACTCTTAAAACTATCAGGAATATCTAAATCAAAAATAGAGTGCCCATTCCAAATATTAATCATAGGAAATCTCAAGCTTTTTTGCAAAAAGCAATTTTTTGGATCAGTGCCGCTAGCTGTTGCATCTTTGCCAACAAAATTACCAGCATAATTCACAATCTTATAAAAATCAATCTCTTCATCCATTTTTGGCAACTGGTTGTTTTCAAAGTCTGACTTATATATACGGACACCGCCTGCAGAACAATGGTCTATTTTCAATTCTGTAACTACGGCACTAACGCGACCATATTCTTCTATATTGCATATCTTACGCATCTCTCGTATTGCCCAATCCAACAAATTGGTAGTTTCGCCCTTATTGTTTGGGAAACTCTGCAAATCAGACCAACTCTTGCAAATAGGGAAATCTGGGAAAGGTAAATTAGCAAGATCACAACCTTTATCTTCTGAAGCCAGCCTCCATTCTGTTCGAATCACAATATTGGACATATTCAATGGAATAAACCGAAGCTTATATGGGTCATCATCTCCATAAGCATATGTCATCTTCAATTTACAATCGATTTCCTCTGTTAAAGGAAAATCTTGTGATGTCAAGTATGCCACATACTCTAGCCCTTTACCCTCTTCACCTTGTTGTAATGGAAAGATATAATATTCTTTTCCAGCAGGAAGAGTAAAGTAATCTTCTACAGGTATCTCCACAGATCTCCCTCTTTGTGGGGCTACAGTTTTATTCTTTACTAGGTAGAAGTTCTCATAGACTCCATTTCGGACGATACCTGGAATTGACAGTTTAGGCAAATGATCACGCCAAAGGGGTATATCTAAAACCTTTTTTTGCCACTTGTGCAATGTCACTCCACCTTCAGCAATATCAGAAGGGCTGTTAATAACGTGGTAGCCTTTAAGCTCCTCTCCACACCTTATAACATTATTGATAGGTAAAACAAGAACCCTGGAGCTCTCACAATCTCTGCTCAATGAATTCATACAGTCTTTAATCATTTTTCTTGTTAAAAATTTTTCGCTTAGGTTTTGTTTTAATATGTCACCAATAGAGTGAGTCAGATTGTGCCAACCATTATTATCTACAAATGACAACTTCCCTGCATTATTTACCACCCCTTCATAACCAAGCAAGTCCACAACCTCTGTAGACAACTTCTGATATTTTCCTTGAAATAAAACTTTAGCCATCTTTTTATTAATACCACTATCTTCAACAATAAAACTAGGGTGTCGATCCCAGGTAATCCCTTTTGTTGAAGGCAAGACGCCATCTAAACCCTCTTGCTTTACTGCCTGGATTGGAGTAATTGAAATATCACCATCAAACTCATCGACAACTAAAACAGTGTCGCTATTAGCAACTTTTATTTTTTTAAATTGATTAGATGACTGCCATGCAAAAATTGAAGAAATACTCCTTGGTAACGGTGTAGAATTTTTAAAATAAAAATTCATACTTTTTCTAACATACTCCAAATCAAAATCATTACTTGGATCTGGCGTCAGGTAAATTACCTCTTTAGTTAGTGCATAGGCACTCAAACTCCGTGCGAAAAACATTGCAGATTTGCTTTTATCAACTTCTGAAATATCTGAATTACCAGAAAAAAGAGTTCTTATGCTAATTGTTTGAACGTTATCGCCAAGTCTTATGGCTTTTGCTTTTGCACAGTTCACTATAGTTTTTTCATCATCCCAATACTGATGGATCAATTTAAAAGGCAATATAGAGCAAGACCCATTACTTGAAAATGCAGGTTGAATAGAGCAAAGATCAATGCTTAAAACATCAGCACAGTCTAATTTGACTGTTTTTTTCTCTTCTAAAGATTTTGTAAGGTCGATACCTGTAAAAATAGATACAATCTCTCTTGGAACATCTTCGAGAATTGCAGTTAAATTTAAGTCAATCTTCTTGTCTATATTTTTACTTTTCTCAGTTAGGCTGACACTCTCATCATTGATTTGAACTAGTAATTCATTTTCCTCTAAACAAACCTTTAATTCATCATTAAAGACTTCTACCGAAATCTCCTTGGGCTGAAACAAAAAACTCTTATCGTTAGACTTATTTTTATCACCACTTTTTTTCTCTAAAAACAAGCGGTTTTCAACCAACATCCTTGAAATAATTGTAAATTCATCATAATCAATCTTCAATGGCTGCTGAACTAATCTAAATATTCCAGTATTGTCGAGTAAAGATAATACGCTCCAATATAAAACACTAATAATATCGTGGTTGATATTATCACTATCCTTCAACACATTGCTGTCAATAAGTTGGATCCAGAGCCAAGCATCCCAAATCTTTCTATATTGCTTATCTTGGAGCAGCGCATTGTTTGGGAGGGTGTTCTCCCAATCACCAATTTCAACGAAATCCTCAGATCTAACCCATCTTTGAATTAAGACAATCAAATCGCCAAACCCTTCTTCGGAATTTAACTCTAAAGCCGACTGTCTTTCGATCAGGATATTTTCAAATTTTATTAAAAACACCTTAAGCAGTCTATTTTCCAAAGTGTCGGCACTATGCCTACGCTTTACAGCTTTTATATACGGTTTTCCAGAGAGTTTCTCTCGAACAGTTCTGCCTGGCTGACGACTCAGCCACTGAATGCTTGTACTGTCAAATTCCCTAGCAGCATGTATTGGCAACATAGCATGCTCTCTCAATATCTTATTGCGGATATGCTTAAGAATTTCTTTAATAGGCTCTTCCACATGGCAAGCAATACGATAAATACGATCCCTTGTACTGCTTTCCAACCCCTTTTCTTGTGTTTCGATATTTATAAATTCGGCAACGCTTGTGTGCAAAGAATTGCCAGTAACAGGATCGAAGTCGCAGACACCTACCAACCAACTTCTTAATCCTATAATTAACGATGCCTTTTTGCTTGAATCATTATGATATTTTATAGCCCCATAGAGAGACTCTAGCGAATTCATATCTCTAAATTATTGGTCTTTTGTAGCATTCACCAAGTCCTTTAGTATTTTTGCCTCTTTGGCATTGCACTTCATTATCACTTTTATATCACTTTGTGATAATTGATAAAGTTTCATGTCTTTCTTCTTAGTAAATTCCTCCAATTCCTTGGGGATATTACTTTTATGACCTAGTGCTGGCTCTACCTTGGTCACTTTTTCTGGAGTATCATCTGATTTACCTTCGGTCTTTTTTTTGCCATTCTGATCTGACGCTACCGCACTCTCTTTAGCACTATTATCAATCAATTCATCTAGAAGCTCTGCTTCGATTTCAATATTTTCTTCTAGATAATTAGCACTACTCCAAATAAATTGGCCATAACCAAATTCACAAGCTGCATCAAAGTCACCTACAATACTGTAATTATCGCCATCTAATTGAGCTCTGATTGGATTAAGGCAATCATCTCTAGACTTCCCCCTTGTCTCAATTCCTCGTAGCTTTGGCATAACCTTTTGAACTAATTGATCCTCAAAGGCAATTTTCATTCCCTTTTTCATTTTTCCCTCGTCTTTATTTCTGTGCGCCTCTAGCACAGTAGGGTAGTTAGCCATATAATATTCAATAGATTGCCACACTCTATGCCCTAAAGCCCTCCCTACTTTGGACAAGGATTCATTCATTTCCTCAACAAACTTCTTATAAGGCAAAATCTCCTCATCACTAAAAATATCACTTGACCTATATTTGACCCACTTCTGCCATACAGATTTAGGAAGTAAGGGTGATGCTGGATCAATTCCCTTTAGTTGACGTCTTTCAAATTTAGTTGGACGAGGAAAATTAATTACAGTACCCCTATCAAGGACTTTGTCGGAAAGAGTTTTGGTTGTCTCATCCTGATTTATTGTCCCGGCCCAAAGTACATTCCTGCCAAGAGTAAGTTCATAAGGCTCTATACCTGCCCCAAGCTTTACCTCTAGTTTAGGAATATCAGAACCTTTCTTTCCACGCCTCTGTTCAAGTTTACTCAAGAAGTCAGCAAAATATAGCTCTACATGAGCAAGGTTCATCTCATCCATTAGCACAATATTAACAGAATCACGCAAACCAAGATCGTACTCATCAGTTTTCTCTTTTTGCGTTTGAGATAAAAATCTAAGCACGGGCTGAGCATCAAATTTATTATCGATTGAATTAAAAAATCCAAGCATAGATTCTTGACTGTCCCAATTAGGCTGCACAGACAATGCTAAAAAATTAATTCCACCGAAATGCGAATAAAGTTTGGGTAATTCCGACTTTCCCGTACCACTTACGCCAGCTAGTACTGTTATTGGTGACCATTCAGATGTTTTCAATGCCGTATGAAACGCGTATAAAATCCTCTGAGAGAATTGCAGACCATAGTCACTACACGACTTCTGGATATTATCCAGCCATTCAATCTCATAGTTTTGCTGGTCTTCTACAATTGTTTCGGCGTAATCTGGTATTTCTTGAATATAGGGCAGCTCAATATCTTTAATCCTTGCTTCGCGGTCAGCTTCACGCTCATAAGTAGCTTGTAAACGCTTAATAGTCTCAAACTGTTGGTTATTATGCGCATCAACACTTTCTTTTTGCTCCGACATTCTCTTCAGTTTGGACTCCAAATCATCGATTTGATCTTTAAGTTCATCTTGATCCCTTTGCCCTTGCACAACCTCATTGTATTTATCTTTATACTCATCTCTTATTCTTTCAGCAGCCTCTTTATCGGCTCTTATACGATCAAGAGAGTCAAGTGTTTCTTGTGTTGGACGTTTCAATAAGTCTTCTAATACCTTCTTGTTCTCTTCTTTCAAGGAATTTATGTCTCGCAATGCTTCTGCTGGATGTTTTCCACCCAGCTCATGTTTTAAGTTCTCAAAGTTAGATATTAATCCCTCACTAATATCTAAACTACCCCTAAGTCGATCATTTTCATCTTTCAACCTCACTTCCGCTTTTTCAAATGACTTCCTTCGGTCAGAAATACCCTCTTCAATTTCAGTGGCAATACTTTCTCGTTCAATTAATAAGTTACTTTTTTTTCTTTGAAACCCTTCTCTTTCAAACTCAAGATCTGCAACTTTTCCCTCTCTGTCGTTCAACTTTTTTTCTCTTTTTATTAATTCCTCTTTCTTTTGCCTAAAGTCGGCATCAAGCTCATCCTTGATAATCTTTAACAATCTGGCCTTTTCATCGGAGATCTCATTTTCCATCTTGCTTATTTGATGCTCTTTTTCCTTTTCAACTTTAGCCTCAATTTTCTTTCTTTTTTCTGATATTTCACCTTCAAATATTATTCTTTCGTCTTGAAATCCATGATCCCTTTCAATTTCAGATGTTTTAATTGATTGCTCTCTTTGTCTTAATTTGTCCTTTTCTTTTTCAATAAACTCTCTTTCTTTCAAAAGTTCATCTTCTCGACTTTTAAGACCTTCATTCACTTTATTAAATTCTTTTTCAAGCATTTCCGGAAATTCGTGTTTAGCTTGCAATTCTTGCTTTTCGACATCAATAATTCTTTTGATTATCGCGCTTTCTTTTTTAACAAGTTCAGCATCTTTTTGGTTCAAAGAAATTTCTAGAGCCTTTAAATCTTCTTTATTGATACTTTTGTTTTCCATAGGTTTTTCTAATTTATTTTTATTTTTATTTTTACTCATAAAACACTCCTATAATTGCCTTAATTACATCTAATAAATCATTTTTTAACAGTTTTACCTCTTTTTCAGATATTGCCGGATTTACACTACCGTGCCCCCTTAGACTAATCAGTCTAGCAATAAGCTTAACAAGTCCTGGATTGTCTGTCTTAAGTTGTTTTAGCTGACTATCCGAACCCAGAAAAAAGAGTGATAGGAGTTGTGCGCCAAGCGTTTTATTGTATCCTTGCATAGCTTGAATGGCTGTTGTTTTATTTGTTTTGGTGATACTCTCTGGAATATCATTGACAGATGAATAAAACCCAGTCTGGACAATCCGATTTATTGCAATTTGCACACTGTCTTTACTGCTATCTAGTGACGCAACATTTCTTACAGCCTCATAAAGTACCATTTGCACAGTAGACGCATAATGCACAATTATTTCAATAACCTCATTATCCGAATACTTATTTGTCATAGCTTCAATACGAATCAAATCATCTTTTATACTATCTTTCAAAGAGCCGATAAAGCAAACACCAAACCTCTCTTCCAATCCTATAACTGCTTTTAATCGACCTTGATCTTCCCTACCCTGTCGGCTATCACTTAGACTATTACGATGCACTAAATCACCAGCAATATCAGGCACTAGGGATTTAATCCTTTCATGCGACCCATCTACGAGCTGGGCAAGATAATCAATGGTTTCACTATACCCCATGCCCACTCTATTCATTCCTCCGTGAGAAATAGAATCGCGCTTCTCCTTTAGGTCTTGAATAAAGCTAATAAAGTTTGGATCGGTTTCAACAAGAGAGTGTATACAGTGTTTTGATTTAAAACTTGCCCCTACAATTGCTAACGCAAAGAGTGATTGAAGCTCAACACCATTCTTCTTTGTTTGATGGATAGCACCCATTTTTATCTTAAATATTGTCTTGTTTTTATCCGTCATAGAAAAACCAGATTTTTTAGCGAGGCCAATAAGGAGATCTTTGTTTTCTTCTGGTGTATTGCCACTCAATAAATACTCCCACCCATCAGCAGGATACTCATTAACCACTTGTCGAAAAGCCCATTCAAAACTTAAATAAAGATCTCTAATTATGTTACCAATTTTTTGCTGAAACTCCTTCTCCCTTGAGGCTTTATTAATTTCTATAGTCTTTATGTGCTTAAGATTTGTTTCGGCACTTAAAAGCCTTTGGCTAATATTTTTGTACTTGTATTTAATATCCTTATTAGAGACACTTTGAGTCTTGTCTAGTCTTTGGATTGCACCCTTTCTTTTTAATTCAGTTATCCAAGAGTAATTTTCTTTTATAAGGTAACTAGAAAAATCACTTGATAGACCAAACCCAAGCCCATCTGTAACCAAAAAATCAGCATTACTATTCACAATAGTACGACAATTTAGGTAAATTAATTCAGGCGTTTCTGCGACTGTAATAGCTCCAATCGTTGGAATAACTGACGGATACTGCTCAGCATCTTTATTTAAAAGGGCATAACTCTTATATCGCTTCTTAAAACTCTTTATAGTTGCGCTGACATCTCTAGCACTAGGAGTCTTGCCATCATAACGATATCCGCGTTTTAAAGGAATCTTTCTAGAGTTTAATTTATAATTTTCATTTGTAGAGTCTGGAAGAAAACCTATAAATCCCCCTCTAAGGCTAACAATTTCTTTATAGATAGGTTTATTAGTACTAATATAGGGCATAATTTCACCAGATAATGCGTTTACAAATATTGTGGCACTAACATATTCTATCCCGCTTTCTGGCTTACTCCACATATCATCCATAAGATCTTTTCCATTTTTGGACAATCTATAACGCTCATCTAGAAGTTTAAGGTGATGCAACCGATTCTGAATAAAAGAAACCAAATCCTTATCAAGACAGACGATGTCAGCAATTTTAGTTGTATCATTAGTCTCTATCTCTGTAACCTTCAAGATGGTTTTTTCAAAAATATTAAGTAAATCTTTTTTCTTCTGAGGAACAGTAACGTCAAATGCGTAACAAGGCCAAAGAATATTTCCAAAAGCAATGGCATCCAAACCGCTCAATGATTCATTAAAGCTAACTATTTTAGGGCGACTATTTTCTGATTTGTTGGCCATAAATAACCCCCTCTTTATGACACAAATCGTAAAAGTTTTTTAAAGCTGGGACTGCATCAGTAGCCAAGCTGGAGCTCATTAAACTCGCATCTCCAATTACAACAAGAGCCTTCTTCTGCCGACTCATACTAACACATAGTCGGTTTTCTGACATAAGATGACCAAAAACACCGCGCTTTATTTTTTCATGATCCTCTTGATTATCCATCCAATTCTTTAGTTTTTCAGGATTCTGACTTCTAACTACAGACAAGAGTGAAATGTCGAACTCCATTCCCTGAAAAGAATCTACAGTGCCAATTCTCAATCTTTCTTCGCCATTTTCAAGAAACTTGTATTTTTGAGATACCCCCCATGTACCATCTTGCATTTTCTTTGTAATACTGTGCTTTCCTAAAGCTTTATATATAGCTTTTATTTGAGGCTTATAGAAACTGATAACTCCAAAACTTAACCCATAACCCTCTTCTGAATCAATCCAATTATGGATATATTGGGCAATTACATCGGCCTCAGCTTGTCTATTCTTGCTATAACCTACCTTACTTTCATCTCCCCGCCCATTTGGCACATCTATCCATGCACAGGCCTTTCCTGATATATCTTGCAAGCCTTGTTGAAAATACTTTTCAGGCAATGGTGATTTGTATGACTCTCCATACTTTTTATAGAAATTATCACTAACAAATTTACCTAATAACGGATGGGTTCGATATTGCGCATCTAGCGTAACTGTGCGTGTAGTTCCATCTTGTTTTTGAAGATTTTTTAAGCGATTAAACAGATATTCAAACATACTTTTTTCAAGAAAATCTTCATTTAAGTCGACTTCAGAAGCTCCTTGACCTTCAAGGCTTTTAACTATCTCTTCATCAATAATATGTGGCAATTGTCGATGGTCACCAACAAGAATTATTCTTTTTTCTGCTCGAGACATTGGAATAAGCAGATCTCTTGGCGATGTTCGCGCTGCTTCATCAATGATAACCGTATCATACTTAATAGGATTGTCGTTATCCCTTTCAAACCTTTTTTTTGCATTTATGATTGCCTTTCCTTCTGACTGTTGCGTAGTTGCAGCATAAACAAAATTATAATCCTCTACAGATTCTCGAATTCCATCAGGATTATTCTCAAGCTCATGAAGGAATTCAGCCAGCACAATATTTTTCTTATTATCCGAATCTAGTGCACTATTTAAAAAGCTATGAACTTGTGCTATCAACTTTACAACATCGTAGTTTTTAATGTCAACACTAAAATGTGGTGGCTTCTTGTAAACAGATAAAAGCTTATTTTTCAACATCTGAAGACCTGAAAGAATATCTGACAATTCTTCTCCATTCCAACGAACAGCTTTTTTTAGGATACCAAGATCCACATCAACACCCTTTGGGTCGTCTTCTATTGCATACAGTAAATCAGTGGCTCTTTCCACCCCATCATCCTCAAATGCAATTTGCTTAACACGTAGCGCATAAATAAACTTCAATATAACAGGGATGTGCACCTTCTCCTCTTTCTCCACCAACTCAATTATCGCTTCAGCTTCAATGGAAACACTTTCGGGAATAATACTCCTGGGCAAATTAAGAATTTCATGCATTAAATTTAATGTATTTTTTTTAGATGGGCGATCCGTGTAGATGTGAAAACTCTTCTTTATACGGATTTGCTCTTCCGTTTGAGAGATTTTAGGATTCTTTTCTCTAATTTTTTCAGCTACATCAGAACACCACTTATTTATCTTTTTCGTAACTGCATCTTCTGAAAATACTGAATCTGTAGACTTCCCCCCATACTTAACCGCAGGCAAGCTATTAATACTTAGTCTTGACACAATATTCTCTACTGCATCATGTTGAAACCCAGAAACAAGGATTTGCCCTCTGATAGACTGGGTTTTGTCAAACTCTTCGTTTAGCCTCTCAATAATAGCCGTGACTACTGTTGTTTTTCCAGTTCCTGGCGGGCCTTGAATTAGAGCCATATCTGGTGTATTCAACGCAACTTCAATAGCCTCTTTTTGTTTATCTGTCGGCTCATGCTTGAATATTTTATTTTTAACAAAAGGTGTTAATGCTTTCAACTTTGTAACCCGTTGCACTTCTGGAATGACGCCGCCTTCTTCTATCAGAAGTCCAAGTTGAGGATTAGCACAAGAACCTTCTAAAATCGATGTTCTTGCACGCATTCGCCTTCCAATTTGAGTCTCTTCACCCTTAGTGGATAATATTAAAAAACTTCCCTTATCCGGCACCCCTGGCACATCAAGCTCTATGCTATTGCTTACAAGGTTAATATCCAATACTGAAACATGCAAAGAATCACGGAAATCATTTTCTTTCTGGTTGTCATCATTGTCTACATCAATATCTTCCCTGCCTTTACTCTTACACTTCTTTTTCTCTTTATTTCTATCTTCTTTACTAAAAAAGTCTTTTTCCACCTCTTTGCTATAATCTTCCCATGTGACATCGGGATTACGAATATATAAAGGCTGCTCAGAAGTTATCTCTATCCCATCTCCTACAGATAACTGACTGGGAATAGAAGATACAAAAAACTTAACCCCGTTGTTTGTTCTACTTGTTTCAGTCCAATCTATTCTTCCAATATCCTTAGCCCTTGACAATAACATCTCTCCCTCAACTGCGCCGTATTCATCCCATTTTTTTAGATAACTTTCTTCATTTTTTATAATACGACTCATTGCCCCTTTGGCTACAGCTTTAACTCGGCTTGCTGTTGAAACAAAACTGATTTTTCCACGCGCTAATCGAGCCCCTGGGGTTAAGTTTTGCTGATTTTTAAAAATAATTCTATCTGCATGAAATATACTTTCTAATTGAGACAACCTCTTCTCTGCGACAGGAATTCTGAGCCCGTCCCCACATACTGAAAATGACCTATATTTTTCATCCACCCTCTTCAAGCCATCCTCTTTGCCATGTTCAAAATCATTATCGGACGAACGCCCTGCCAAAATAACAAAAAAAGACTCATCCCCAACTTGTATAGCGCACTTTTCCGACAGTATTTCACCTAATTCATTGATACCGTGGAAATTAACAGCTTTTTTTCTAGCAGTATCTTCAATGTGCTTATCAATACCCACTTCAATATCATCAATCTCAATAATATCACCATTAAAAAATACAATTTTCAAATCAGCAGTATTATCTGTAGCAACCTGAATAACTTCAACTATATGTGCACAGCCCTTTCTAATGTTGTGATCAAGATCATAACTTTGTGACTTATCTCGAAGTTCAACATTCCAAGACTGTCCGTTAATCTTTAGTCGATAAGCATTTCCTGACCTGCCAACACTAATATGCCCCATGCCATCTTCAAGCTTTTTATCTTCTAACACCCTTACCCATAAATTAAGCTCAACTCCAATATTGTTTAAATTTTTAAGCCTCATCTTCCCCCCTTGATAATTAAGCATGAAACTAGGCGGGAGCTATCAGAATCTGAAAATAACCAGAATGATGGGCTTGAGGATTTTTGATTTATCTCAACCTTAGCCTTAGACTGAATTTTTTGAAACTTTTTCTCATTGTGATCGCTTGTTGCAACCAATAAGTCAATCCCATTGTCGTAATCAATTTTTTCAATAAGAATGCTATTCTCTGACACTGTCACATCTATCACCCTTTCATCAGAAGTAGTCATCATAAAATCACCAAATACTCTTCTTGGTATTGTTATCTTGGAGTCATTATTAACCTCTCGGATATACTGCCAACACGAAGGCTCTAATAATTCATTACTCTCACTCCAGCGATATGATTTAAACATGATAATTTTAGGTCTTGGTGATTTGCAGTATGGGCAACTATGCATTTCTGTTTCGGGATCAATGACGTCATGATAAAAGCTCATATTACATTCACAACACACTACTGTCTCGTCTGCTGCCTGAGCAAAAGCCTCAGGCCAATAGTGAGAAGGTGGTCTAGCACTTGGATCCTTTCTTCCTTGTTCAAAAGTAGACTCAAATAGTGTTTTTAATTTGTCTGTAAGAATAAGCGGCCTTGGCAACCCATTCTTTGATGAGTTTGTATCATCGTTTTGATCATCAACCCATGGCAAAAAGCCATTGTAAGCCATGTCCTCAGAGTCTCCACCATCATCAAAATTGCTATCTGCCCAATCACCCCCATCTTCACCCTCTGCTTTTTTTCCGATAAAAGGATGTATAAGCGATAAAAGATAAAAAGCAACAATAGCGAATGAATAGCAATCACTTGATGGCTTAATACCACCTTTATTCTGACAAATTTCTGGTGCACCATACCTGGGAGTGTAGACCACAGCACCTCCAGATTCTGTTTCAAATCTAATATTATCTGCATCAATCAACCAAACTGACAAATCCTCAACCCCTTCAGATGCAAAGATATTGTTTGGAGATATGTCTCCATAAACTAGACCAGCACCATGGAGTCTTGACAACAGAGAGGCGGCCTTATAAAGAACCATAAGTCTTTGTCTTAGTCCACCAGTATTTCTATAATGAATAATTTGCTTCACTATTGGGCTAATCTCTGATTCTGGAGCTACTGACAACCACTCTGGAATTTCTTCTTTAGCGATATTCTTTGCGGCCTTGCCATCAAGCCAAAAATCACTTAATGGAATCATCTCACTAAGAAGTTGCATGACGTATCCAGCTTTGTTTTGAAGTATCGCCACCGGCATAGATATATTCAACCCTTCAGGCAAAGGTAAAAATTGAACCTTATGAAGCTTATCTGAATATTCGCTTACTTTTAATTTATCTTGTACAGGCTCCCCGCTCTCATCAGTTACAAGCTTTATAGCAATATCTGAATCTTTTGTACGAAAAACAATTCCCTGCCCTCCCTGCCCAAGAACCTCGTCTTGAATGTGGATGTTTCCATACTCGTCTATACATTTATTGCTTTGCTGTGTCATTCATCCCACCCTTCTTTTTTAAATAAACAAGCAATTGTTTTGTCGTCAGAGTGCTTAGGCACCGGCCAATGATTCAACATTTTTTGTATTTCTCGAGTGCGATTCATAAAGAATACATTACTGTATTCTTTTACAAAACTTTCTGAGAAGTCAAATACATACCTACCTACAATATCGTCAGACACACCATCTGTACATAAAACAATAGCCCTATATTCTGAGCTTTTGATTTTAATTGACTCCCACTCACTGGCTTCAATATCCTTACCAAGACTATTAGTGTAGTTTGAAAATGAGTCTTGTTTCTTATCATCCAGGACAAAACTATCTTTATTGGACCTCCCATGAGCAACAATCATTCCATCACCAAGCCGCCCCAAAAGAATTTCATCTTTTATTTGTATAGAAAAAAGACATGTAGCTGCACAATCTGATGCGGAGTATGGCTTTATTTTTTCAAGCCAATTAGCACTGATAAAATTCAACATATCATCAACATTGTATTTGCAATTTCTATATTTTTTAGCAGCTTCAACAACAGATAGACAAGCCATCATAGAGCCATGATCCGAATGTGGTTTACTACCTAGTCCATCAGACACAACAACCACGCTACCCCACCTGTAGTGCTTTGACATCCAATAGTCTTGATTGGGGGTGCTTGTCTTTACATGCGCTGGGCCAATAACACTAGCCCCAAACGATTTCCATTTTTTATTAATCTTAAAAAATATCATGGTAATATTTGATTTATAGATTTAGGAGGTTTAACAGTCCCACTGCCCTGAAACACAACAGAATCAACTGCCATAACAATATCCTCCGCAAGATTCACCCTATTGCCTGAAGATAGTTTTTTTAATTGTCTAATATTTGAATCTGAACCAACAGCTACTGCTCTTAAAACAAAACCATATTGTTTATCTATCAATTTCTTAAAGTCTAATGCATCAGGATTAGAAAAATAGCCATCAGAAAGCAGTAGTACAGCTGGTGTTGAGCTTAACCCCATTAAAAAATCAGATAAAACAAAGATATCTGATGAGCCTTCTATCGGGCCTAAAAAATCTTCTTTATTGTTTTGAACGTCAATCTCGGTTACGGTGGTGCCCCATCGGAAGAATTGAATATTAAGAGCAGAATATTTTTCCGGACTAAGTAGTCTTATCTGGTTAATACAGCGACATAATCTTTTCTGAATATGTATCTTTCCCATTACACCCATACTGCCTGAAGTATCAACAATAACATAAAGCAAACTGTTCATTTTTTTATCTTTAGCTTTCACAAATAATTGCTTCTATTTTATCAACAAGACCCTCACCAAAGACCCACTCAACATTGCTTGACTGTAATGCTTTTTCTTTTGGTACCTTTTCAGGAGCAAAACAGCTGGCAACAATTCCACGCCCCTCCACACCTCCAAATTGTCTAGTAATAGAGGATAGTTTTTCAACAAATTCTCCTTTTGAGCGTCTCCCTGATTTGCATTCAATTACATACAACCTTTTACCGTCTGTAAGAACAATGTCAAACTCCTGATATATACTACCTGCAATATATATTCCTTGATTTTCTTGATTACTTTTAGCGCCTTTATTTGCTGAAATTTCAAATCCGATTCTCATGTCTTTTATTTTTTTCGAATCAAGAAGTGGCTGAAGTCCTGCATAGACATATTCTTCAAACCATCCACCAGATAAATACCTGGCAAAATTATTCCAATGTAGAAAGCTAAAAGAGTACTCTTTACCATTATTTTCTGTAATTTTGATTGTTGCCTTACGACCGTTCTTTAGTTCAACAGATATATTTTTACCACTAAGCTTAAAATCAACCCCCTCTTTATCGTTAAACTTATTCAATTTTTTGTCACCATACAATTGGACAATCAAAGAGCGCTTATTCCACAACAATTGTGTTAACTTACCCCTCTCGGGATCATCAATATTATGAATCTCACCCCAATGCCCCGTATTTGCAATTGGCAAATTACCTCCATTAAGTTTAATAAAATCTTCAACCGAGTAAATAGACTTTATATCAGAACTCTGAAAATCATTGAGATAGATTACTTTATTAGCATGACTATTAAAATAAAAAGGTGTTGCATTTACCTTTTTACAGGCGGAAAATGCCCCTGCATACATTAGCTTCGTCCCTCCCGTTAAATTAAATCCAATACGTGCGTTAGATGGAAAGCTTTCAATATGTTTCACAATAACCGATCTAACATTTTCTGGGTCAAATGGACTTACAGAGATCTCATCAAATTGCTCGTCATCAATAAACTGCCTCATTACATCAGCTGGAAATTGTTCGGAATTTACAAAAACATGTTTTTTGCTTGAAAAGTGCGTAATGCCAAATAAAGCAGGCATTCTTTGCTCTCCAAACAAGTGAAAAATTACATCATATTGTTCTGGGCAGTCACTTGTCGTCATAACTTGTTTGCCGTGCCACTCTAGCCACTCACTTGGCAGTGAAACATTTTCCGGAGGACTGTTGGCACAAGGTGATGCTATCAGTCTTTTTTTCAAATCAGGATATTTCAATGCTGCAAAAGACCATGCAGATGCCATAAGAGAAGTGCCAGGACTTAAATAGAGTGTTACTAATTTTTCACCCTTCTTCGCTGAAACAGTATCTAAAGCAAGTATATCAGCCTCGTATATTCCCTCAATATCATTAAGGTGTTGCAGATTTACTTGCTTAAAATGTATTCTGGTGTTTTTATTAGCATGCTTTAGCTGCTCTTCTAGCCACTGGTAAAAATATTCATGTGATTCTTCTGTATTTGAGAAAGAGTCAATGAACCCCCCTACTTCTAATAAATTAGAGCAGTCAATTTTTCTCATGTCTTTATGAAAATCAGCCCCTTTCTTGCTTGAATTGGTAAATCCTAAAATCACCACATCAGTATAGTCTTCTGCCAATAAAGCCCCTAGAACTGGCCCTGTTATTTCTCCAAACTGAATTGAGGCTCTAATATCAGTTATGCCATACCAAGTCATTAAATATTTTTTCATGTACTGCTTCCAATCTAAAAATATAAGGTAAGTAAGAACACCTCTAAAATTGACCTACCAAAAATCATTATCTTCTGATATCTTAGAATTAGACTTATTCTTATCGTCCGAATTACCACCTAATGATGATAAAATTTCATTTGGGTTTTTTGATTGACTACGTGTTGTAACCGACATAGTTACCTTCTGGAAAAAGTTATGGAGAGTTTTAACATCCTCATTCTCAGCATAAAACAAGTCATGTGGAGTGTTCTCAATAAATCGCCCCAATACCACTACATCCACACTATCTCCGATTGCAACTGCCATACGATCACACTTTGAAGATCTACCCTCTGCAATAAAACTCTCTAATGGCCCCTCCCAATCATCAGTTGGCATTCCGTCTGAAACCAGAACGATAGTCGGCCGATAAGCCCTAGATGGGGTCACATCCTTGTCCTCTATCATGTCTTTGGCCATTCTAAGCGCGGTACCCATTGGGGTTAATCCATTTGCCTTTAAAGGATTCCATTCCACTTGAGATGACTTAGTATATGGCATATGGAGATTAACACCACCTCCAAAAGTAATAATAGAAACAAGAATTTCAGTTTCCATTCTCTCTTCCTCTGAAAATGCCTCCAACATATCTTTAACAGCTTTATTTAAATTATCAATATTTCTTCCTAACATGCTAGAACTAACATCTAAAAGCAAAATAACAGGGAGCGGCTTTGCAGCCGGTGCAGTAAATTTTTTAGGGTCAAACATAATATCACTCCTTAATTAAAATATTTATAAAAAATTGTCTATCTCAATAAAGCCAATAAGGCCACGACAGTTGATGTGCCTGAAATATACTTACAAAGGTCCTTCTTTCTTTCTATCTTTTCTTCTGATGATAGTTGCTCATCAAAAACCACTTTTATATCTTGCTGGTACTCTATGTTTTTAATCTTCTTCTTGATTTCTTGGGTTAATTCTGACCTAAAAATAGAATCTAGGAAAATAAGCTTCTGTGCAGAAATGTTAGCCTCTCCACTCTCTATTTTCGACAAAGTTAGTCTAGTTAATTGTATTTGTTTTGCTAAATCGTCTTGAGATATGCCATGCTCTTTACGCTTAACACTTATTAACCCACCCAGCAAACTTGAAAATCTAATAAGTTTTCCATGCTTATACTCTGCTCTTGAAATAATTCTATCAACTTCTGACATTAAATCCAAGTCATACAATCTATTCAATCTTGAGAGTTGGGACAATGGCACCTCTTTTTGACCCACCTCAATATTATTAATAAATATTACATTCGTATCAAGATAATCAGCAAGAAACTCCTTTGTTTTCTCCATCCTTTTTCTATTGTCTTTTATTAGCCTTCCCAGTTCTTGTAAAAATATTTGATTCTCGTTATTCATTTTATATATGTATTTTTTTATATTCAATGTATGTATTTTAATACAAAATGATTATTAAATAATATTAAATACTAATTTTTTATAAAAACCAAGCTACTAACAACTATTTAATGCATATCTAGAAATTTTGAACTTTTAATGGGTAGTAATAAATAAAAGTAAATATGTAATGCCTATTACACTTAAAAAACATCCTCATAGCTCCTAGTAAATGTTGCGTTTCTTCTTTCTTTTATCATATATTAATTCTACACTTGATACAATATTTTTAGTCTATATTGGCCTATTATTATAAAAAATTAAATAGTATTAAGTTATTATATGGCTCAAAGTTATCTACATACATTAAAATAATTTATGTCGTTCTTTTATCCTCATGCGAGAATACCTTTTGAAAAAGAGTTTAAGAATAATAAAAGCATGCATATTTTTGCATTTTTAACATTCTAAAAGATTATGCTTTTAGGGTTAAGTTACTAAGTTTTTTACAAAGAACGACACCTACATTCAATAAGGCACTAATGAGTAATTTAAAAGAAGCAATAAAGAGTGTTTTAACAGAAAATGAACATAAAATTAGCTACTCAAAATCTGTTGGAGTTGATGGAATAAATGGTGAAAAATTTCTTTATGGTGGTGATGAGTTAAAAATCATTGGACGAAAAATTGATGCTAAATGCTACAAATTTTCCAACTATAAAGAAAATTTAATCATAAAGAGGCACAACCACACCAGACAAATATCTATCCCCACCCAAAGAGATAAGCTTGTCTTGCAAGGCCTATTAAAAGTATTGCAAAAAGACTTCCCTATTTGCAATACAGATGCGATAAGTAAGATTATTGATATAAAAAATAATCGTAATAACTACGATAGCTTTATAAAGATTGATATTGAAAATTTTTTCCCATCAATAAATCATGAAAAGTTACTACCTCTTATCAAGGCTAAAACAAGTGATGAGGTATACAACCTTGTTAAACTAGCGATCACACAGCCAACTGTATCCATAGAAACACCTAAAAAAGAAAGAGATACAAGGATTAGCAACATAGGCATTCCCCAAGGCTTGCCAATATCTAGTTTTTTGTCAGATATTTTTCTTGAAACAATAGATCAAAAATATAAAAAAAATTCGAAAATCAAATACTATAGATTTGTAGATGACATCCTAATTCTATGCAAGACCTCTGATGTAGATGCTTTAATTAATAGCACCAAGAAGGATTTTTTAGATCTGGATCTAATAGTTCATGAACAAAGTGATAATAAGGACAAAAGCTCTCATGGCAATATTGCAGATGGATTTCAATATCTAGGCTATAGCTTTACAAATAAACTTATAAGTGTGCGCCAATCTTCAGTGCAAAAACTTTACAACAATATTAATAAATTGTTTATTACCTATAGCTATAAAGCCAATATTAAAAAAGAAGACAATGCAGATGTAGAAGAGTTAATTGAAGATCTATTCTATGACCTTAACGCAAAAATCGCAGGCGCTAAATACAATGATAAAAAATATGGTTGGATTAATTATTTCTCAGAAATTAATGATCTAACACTACTATTTAAAATCGATAGTCATGTTACAAACATGATGAAAAAATACCTTACTGAGAGTGATTTAGAATATTTGAAAAATAATAACTTAAGGATTAAAAAGTTTTCTAAAGCCATATTTGAAATCAAGAAAAAAGACAGTAAATATATTGAACACCCTGATAGTCTGGAAAGGCAATTAGAAGACTTTTTTAGTAGCGATGACAAATCAAATAAAGATTCCAAAAAAGCTACAGAAAAACCCAAACCCCAATCTGAAGAAATCCTGCAACCAAGAAAAATATCGAAAAAAATCAATGCAAATGATTTTAGAAATCCTGAAAAAACTATAGCGTCTTTAAGGAGTGACGTAGAGCCTTATTAATTAACGCTGAAATGCCTTGTTTCTGGATAACGGTTATGCAGCTAGTTTCTTTAATTTTTACAGTCACATAAGTACAAGACTTTTAATAGATTAAAATTATTTTTTTAATAATATTTCAAAAGGTTTATTATTATGTTGACCACCCTCGTCCTTGAGTATTGACAAAGGGTTGTTTTTTTCATTAAATATTTTTTTCAAGCTATCGACATCTTTATTGGTTATGAAATTATTTTTTACTGCCAACCTTGCTATTTCTAGTGAATTCAACCAAATTACATTTTTTTCAATAAACGCAATATCAAAATATTTTCTAATGTCACTATATTTGCAATAAGCATCGTCCGTAGCTATAGATTCTAACCCGTAAAGATATGACATATCTATGCAAATTGCTAATCCTGCAATATTCTTATATTTACAAGAAGCTATGTCGAGAGACTTGTTTAGCTGTTTCCATCCAGAACCAGAAAACCCCAATTTTTCCTTGAATGTTTGTTTGAGTTTTATTTCAAAAAGAACAATTTTATCTTTGGATAATTTAGTAATAAAATCAATTTCTCTATATCTAGTAGCATCCCCCTTTTTATCACCTCAAAACCTCTGACAACTTTTTAAAATTTCTTATATAGAACATCCTAAGAAGCCTTCTTCTTATTCTGGTTCAATTTTATACTCTCTTGGTACACATTC
>Ga0257124_1001141_pt1 | contig 21507 bp, 17 predicted proteins | sample SI106_150metaG_FD_190154 | JGI IMG/M metagenome (GOLD analysis project Ga0257124, IMG submission 190154) | Marine microbial communities from Saanich Inlet, British Columbia, Canada - SI106_150 | ecosystem: Environmental > Aquatic > Marine > Inlet | place: Canada: British Columbia | collected...
GTCGGAAGCGGGGGAATAAGCCCCGAGCTGAAAAGAAGCCGAGCCCTTGCCGGAATAGTCGTCTATAATCTGGTGATGCTTTTCTAAGTACTTTAGGGCATAAGCAATTTGGGTTTCCGTAATTTGTAGAATTTCATTTTCATATTGACGATCATTTTTTAATATTTCTAAATATTCATTCGGGGTCTTTCCGGTCTCTAGTTGCTTTCTTTTGTTTCCTTCTCTGCCCTTGATTTGGCCTTTGCCCTCTCTGGGAATATTAGGCAAATCTTCAATAAAAAGTATTTCATAGCCGGCTGTGGTTGGGGTTTTTTTATTTTGCTCTTTTAGTGTTTCTTTTTTGGTTTTGCCTTTATGGTTTTCAGCATTAAAACTTTCTGGATAATAAACAAATTTTTCTTCTACATCAGCATTATTATACCTCTCCCAAGCCCAGACCGGCTCGTTTTCATCCAGTTCCAGCGGTTCATCAGGATCAGTTGGTTTTTCCTTGGTTGCCAGTAACTCGCCCTCTTGATGGTGTTTTAGGATAACTTGCTTGTATTTTTTTATCAAATCATCCAGCTTCATGCCAAAGGGAACGATTAAAAGTTCTTGAAAACCCTGCTCGGCTTTAGTTTCCATAATTTCTTTTTTTTCTTGCATTTTCTTTATTATATCTTCTAATTTAGGGAAAGTATATTCTTTATTGTCTATCCCTTTTATTCCCATTTCATTGTTGGATAGTTTTTCCAAGATCCCTGTTTTCTCCATTATTTCTCTTTGCTCTTCGTATTGTTTCTCTATCTTCTTTTTTTCAAGCGCTTCAAAAGGCCAGAGTTTTTCCTGGATATTCTCTAAGCCAGCTTCCAGTTTTTTACGCAAAGCTTTGGCTTTTTTAGTATTTCCCGAAGCAAAAGCTTGCTCCAACTCCAAATCAAACTCCTGCTTTAGAGTTTTAATATCTTCGAGTTCTTGTTTTAGTTGTGGACAGCTTTCTTGGCTCATAGTCGTATATTTTCTTATTTTTATGATATAATATATTTTGGTGTTGGTCAAATGGATGAAGGTGATAGAAAATACTATGTTTAAATTTTTAGTAAAATCAAAAACAGATTATCTTATTGTTTTTCTTTTGGCTTTAGCTTTTTTCTCCTTTCTTCAATCCGCTCCGGTTATGTCTGATCCGGACGGGTTTTACCATGCTAAGGTGTCGATGCTGATTAGTGAGCAAGGTATTATCAAAAGTTTTCCTTGGTTGCAACAAACTTCTTTAAAAGAAAATTATACCGACCATCATTTTTTGTATCATTTATTTTTAATTCCTTTTGTTAAATTTTCTGACCCTTTAGTTGGAGTTAAATTTGCTCAAGCGCTTCTCAGCGCTTTTTTTATTTTAGTTTTTTACTGGTTTTTGAAAAAGGAAAAAATTAAACTCCCAATATTTTGGGTAATATTACTTTTAACAAATTCCCCTTTTCTTTTTCGTATTTCTCTTGTTAAAGCTAACGCTTTATCCTTGATATTTTTATTTTTAGGTTTATATTTTATTTTTAATAAAAAATATTTATTGCTTTTTATTTCAAGTTATTTATTTGTTTTATCTTACGGAGGTTGGCCGCTCTTGGGTTTTTTCGCGTTGATATATTTACTAGCTCAAAAAATTCAAGAAAGGATAAATACACAAACTTTTTATAAAAGAATTATTTTTAAATTAAATTTTTTAAAAAATTATTTTGAAAAACAAGAAAAAAAGAAAATATTTTTTGCTTGTTTTTTAGGTCTTACAACAGGACTTATTGTAAACCCTTATTTTCCAGAAAATTTATATTTTTATTTAGAACAAACTATTAAAATTGGGATTATAAATTATGGAGATAAAATTAATGTAGGCGGGGAGTGGTATGCTTATGAATTTTTGGATTTATTTAAAGATAGCGGAATTGTTTTAATAATTTATTTTATTGCTATTGTTTTATTTTTAGTCTCATTTAAAAAACAAAACTTAAAGAGCGGCACTCTTTTTTTAATAAGTTTATTTTTTCTTGCGATTACATTTAAATCAAGAAGATATGTTGAATACTTTATTCCGTTTTCTGTTCTGTTTGGAGCATTTTCTTTAGCCCTATCTTTGCATGATAAAGAAATACGAAATACATTTTTTTGGTTTAGGAAAAAAAGAAAAAGAACAATAGCTGTCCTCAGTGTTTTAATTTTGTTTGCTGGATTTTCAGAAGTTATTTTTATTAAAGATATAGCAAAAACTAAAAATGACCTTGCTAACGGCTCAAACTTGAGTTTGTACAAAGGAGCTTCTGAATTTATAAAAAATAATTCTTCACAAGGAGCAGTTATTTTTCATGCTGACTGGGATGATTTCCCAAGTCTTTTTTATCATAATTCTCATAATTATTATCTGGTCGGCCTTGATCCAACTTTTATGTATAGTTATAACCCGGACTTGTATAATGAATGGGCCAGCATCACTCTTGGCGAAGATAATATTGACTTGCATAATAAAATCAAAAATCACTTTAAGGCTGATTTTGTATTTTTAGACTCAGGGCATTTAAGTTTTAACCAAAATTTGGCGATAAACAAAAATTTTAAGCTAGTTTACAGTGATCACGAAGCTAAAGTTTATAAAGTGAGGTAGACCTGTCGTGTAATAAGGGTTTACAAAAATGTAAATAAAACATATTATGTAAGTATAATTAATAAATAAATTTTTATGAAAAAACGTTTAATTACCGGTTTTAAGCCGACTGGAGATATTCATATTGGTAATTATTTAGGGGTGCTTAAATCTTTAAAAGATTATGAGAAAGATTATGAAACTTTTATTTTTATCCCTGATTATCATGCTTTAACCAGTGTAAAAGATGCTGATAAATTAGCACATCTGACAATGGAGGTGGCAAAAACTTTACTTGCTATTGGGCTTGATTCCAAAAAAACAATTATTTTCAAACAATCAGATGTGCCGGAGGTTTGTGAGCTCACCTGGATTTTTAATTGTTTAATGCAAATGCCTGCCCTTGAAAGAGCCCATGCTTATAAAGACGCTGTTGCAAAAAATAAAGACGTTAACGTTGGATTATTTGATTATCCGGTTTTGATGGCCTCAGATATTTTGATTTATAATTCCAATATTGTGCCGGTTGGCAAAGATCAAAAACAGCATGTAGAAATCGCTCGTGATATTGCTCAGAAATTTAATAATCAGTATGGAGAAATTTTTATTTTGCCACAAGAAATTATTCAAGAAGAAGTGGAAACAATAACCGGTTTAGATGGTCAAAAAATGAGTAAAAGTTATAATAATGTAATCGGACTTTTTGATAGTGAAGAAGTGACTACTAAAAAAGTAATGTCAATTGTTACCGACTCCCTTAGGCCGGAAGATAAAAAAGATCCGAAAAAGTGTAATATTTTTGCCTTGCATAAACATTTTTCTAAAGACAGTTTGTTAAAAATTGAAAAAAAATATCAAGAAGGTGGAATGGGATATAAAGAATCAAAAGAAATTTTAGCCGAAAATATAAATAAAGAACTAAGAGAAATAAGAGAAAAGAAAAAGGAGCTAGATAAAAATGAAAAATATGTTAAGAAAGTTTTAAAAAGCGGAGCAAAAAAAGCTAGAAAAGTGGCAACAGTAAAAATAGAAGAAGTAAGGAAGAGGGTAGGATTGACAAATTAATCTTTTAGTTTTATGACAGTTTGTTATTTTGGTTTTTATAATCGTGAGTACAGCAGAAATAGAATTTTGATCAAAGGATTAAAGCAAAATAATGTTAAAGTCATAGAGTGCCAGACTCGGCTTAAAGGAATTGCTAAGTATTTTGATTTAATTAAAAAACATCGGTGTATAAAAAAAGAGTACGATGTAATGATAGTAGGTTTTCCCGGTTATCAAGCTGTTGTTTTAGCTAGATTTTTAACAAGAAAAAAAATAATATTTGACGCTTTTACATCACTTTACGATTCTTTGATTCTGGACAGAAAAGAATCAAACAAAGTTAGTGCAAAAGCGTTTTATTATTGGTTAATTGATTTTGTTTCTTGTAAATTAGCAAATAAAATTTTGCTTGATACATATTCTCATATTGATTATTTTATTAAGACATTCAAGTTAAAAAGAAATAAATTTGAAAGAATTTTGGTTGGATCTGATGACGAAATAATAAAACCAAAAAAAGTTGTTAATAGTCATAATAAATTTTTAGTTCATTTTCACGGAAAATTCATACCCTTGCAGGGCGTTGAAAAAATCGTGAAAGCAGCAAAATTACTTGAAAAATATGATGTAGAATTTAATATTATTGGAAAAGGGCAGACCTATAAAAAAATTAGAAAGTTAGCTCAAGATTTAAGTGTAAACAATATTAATTTCATTGATTATGTTCCTTATGAAAAATTATCAGAGTATATGAGCAAGGCGGATGTTTGTTTGGGTATTTTTGGTAATACTGATAAGGCAAAAAGAGTAATACCAAATAAGCTTTATGAAGCATTGGCGTCCGGTTGTCCTGTAATAACTATGGAAACATTGGCCGCTAAAGAGATATTAGAAAATAAGAAAAATGTTTTATTTTGTAAAAATAATAGTTCTGGGGATTTGGCAAATAAAATTTTAGAGTTAAAAAATAATAACGATTTAAGAGATAAGGTAGCAACCAATGGTTATAATTTATTTAAAAATAACTTCACGCCTAAAATTTTAGGTAGAAAATTAAAGTTAGTTATTGAAAATTTATGAAATTGATTTATGTAGCAAATAATCGATTGCCAACAGAAAAAGCGCACGGAATTCAGATTGCCAAGATGTGCGAGGCTTTTGTTTTACAAAATATAGATTTGGAGCTTTTGTGTCCAAATAGAAAAAATCATATTAACGATGATTTTTTTGAATATTATAATTTAAAAAATAAATTTAAATTAACTAAATTAAAATCTTGGGACTTGGTTGGCAAAATTCCGCGGCTGGGATTTAGGGTTCAAAGTTTAACTTTTGCGATTAATACTTTTTTTTATTTAAGAAAATATAAAGGTATAGTTTATTCGCGCGATCAGTTTTCTGCCTTGATTTTATCTTTTAATAAAAATTTAAAAGTAGTTTTTGAAATTCATTCTTTGCCTGAAGAAATAAAATTTTACCATAAGTTTTTTTTAAAGAAAGTTTATAAATTTGTGGCTATCAGCAATGGTTTAAAAAAAGATTTAGTTAAATTGGGTGTTTTGGAAAATAAAATTTTAGTTGCTCCGGACGGAGTAGATTTGAAAGAGTTTGGAAATATAAATGAGTCAAAAGAAAATTTAAGAAAAAGATTAAATTTACCACTGGACAAAAAGATAGTTTTATATGCCGGGCATTTATACAGGTGGAAAGGTGCGCATATTTTAGCTAAAGCTATTAGTAGATTAAGTAATGATTATTTAGCAGTTTTTGTCGGCGGAACAGACGAAGATATAAAAAAATTTAAAGAATTTATTAAAGAAAATAATTTACAAAATATTTTATTGTTAGGTTATCAGAAACCAAGTATTGTTCCTTATTATTTAAAATCAGCTGATATTTTGATTTTGCCAAATAGCGGTCGAGAAAAAATTTCTTCTCACTATACTTCACCAATGAAATTATTTGAATATATGGCCTCTGGTGTTCCGATTGTTGCCTCTGATTTACCTTCTATAAAAGAAATATTAAATAAAAATAATGCTTTATTTTTTGATTCTGACAATATTGAAAGCTTGACAGAAAAAATAAAATTTGTTTTGCAAAATAAAGAATTTTCTGGTAAGATAAGTAAACAATCTAAAAATGATGTTGTAGAGTATACTTGGAGAAAACGGGCAAAAACTATTGACTTTTTTGCCAAATAATGCTATAGTTCCTTATTAAAAATAAAAAGGTTCTTTACAAAAAAAGAGCCCCAAAAGGATTTTTGGGAGGGGGTAAATTTCTAGATGGGCTTTGGAATATATAAAAAATTTAATTTTACCGTGGAGGTAGAGGATGAAAAAAGAAATTATAGTTTTAGGAGTTTTGTTAATATTGTTTGCTGGATGTGGCATTAAAACATCGCAAATGGATGTTAGTAACACGCTGAGTCCAGTGAAAAATTTTGAAATTAAGGAGGTAAGAAGATGAAAAAGAATGTTATTTTTGTTTTATTGCTCGTTTTTGGATGGGCGACTAGTGGTTGGGCAGTTGACTGTGAGTTTATGTGGACTCCAAATAGTGAGTCCAACCTTGCCGGCTACAAGATTCATCACGGCCAGGCGAGTGCTGACTATTCAACATCAGTTGATGTCGGATTACCACCAACTGTGAGCGGAAGTGTGTATTACACACTTTCCGGGTTTCAGCCGGGAATTACTTATTATTTTGCTGCCACAGCCTACGACACAGATAGTTTTGAAGGTGATTACTCTCAAGAAATTGTTTGGACAGTTCCATCCGGAGATGCTATGCCACCAGACGGAGTAGTTAACTTTGAAATCCCAGGGCTAAGTGAAATGGCCGCGGGAGACTACAAGTTAACTGTTAACCCTGATCATTCGATTACGGTTAATGCTCTGCCGGATTGTCCGGCTTGCGAAGAATGCGAAGAGTGTTCTTCTTGTGATGAATATTCAGCTGATTCGCTGGATGGACTTTCTTCAGGTAACTACGAGGTCGTAGTATATGCTGATGGAAGTCATTCTATCATAGCGATTGGCAACAGTGCACCGACGATAAGTATTTTAGTTGATTCGTATCAAGTTATTGAAGGCGAGTTGGTGACGATTACTGTCACGGCTAACGATCCGGAAAACGATCCACTCATATATGATTGGTACGTTGACGGAGTTCTTTATGGAAGTAGTTCGTCAATTGAGCTGACAGATTTAGCCGTCGGAAGCCATTCAGTATATTGTCAAGTGGATGACGGTTCGAATACTATCAACAGCTCTGCAGTGACAATTACGGTTCTTGACGGACCACATCTGTCAGTTCCGGGACTGTTGACCCTTACTGCTGATTATGGCGATGATGAAGTTTCTGGAAATATTGTCATAACCAATACTGGTAATGGTGATATGTGGTGGGATGTTTCCACTGCTTCTAGTATGCTTTCGTTTTCTTCGGAAAGTGGATTAAATGACAGTAGTGTGACCGTTACTGTTGATCTTGCTGGACTTGAGCCTAGTGACGACTACTATCACGGCGGTATGGTAGTCACCTCATCAGACGCGGATAATTCTCCGCGAACAGTACAGGTTCGAGTAATTGTTGTAGATGTTGTAGAAAATGCAATGTCTATAGATTTGGCTGGTAATTCCTTTCTTAGCATCGCGGATGAATCGCAGACTGGTTTAGATTTGGTCGGTGATTTTACTTTTGAGACACAGATTAAATTATGGTCAGCACCAGGAACAAATACCGCTTATACAATAGTATCAAAGTGGGGCTCTGGTGCATCAACCAGCGAGTCATACATTTTTAGCTACCGTAACAACGGTGGCGTAAATCAACTACGTGGTGTTGTTAGGCAAGATGGATCAAAATTATCCATTGCAACCCACAACGTGACATTAATACCAGGTATTTGGTATGATGTCGCCTTATCGTACGATATAAGTGAAGACAGTTTTGTATTTTATGCTAGTGATAGCGGTAATGTGGTTCCCGGTAGCGCATTATTAACAGGAATTGAGAATAGCGATGCTGCATTTAACCTTGGACGAAGAGCTTCAGCTATAAATCATTTCAACGGTTTGATGAATAATACTCGCGCTTGGAGTGAAGTTAGAACAGCTAGTGAAATTCAAACGCAATTATCTGGAAATGAAACAAATCTTGTAGGGTATTGGCAGTTCAACGACGACCTGTTAGACTCTACATCAAACAATAATAATTTAACAAATTACGGAGGGATATTTTCAACAGATATGCCTCACTGACATAGCTCAGTGAGTTAATATATCTCAAGGGGTAATCTTTATTGATTGCCCCTTTTTTTATTGTCAGAATATTTGTAGGTGCTATAATAATTTTACCTATATGAAGATATTATTTATAACAAATCATTTAAACGGTAACGACGGGTGGAGTAGATATGGTCTGGATATAGTTAATGAAATAAAGAGTGACAATAAGATTTTTTGTTTGGTTAATAAAATATCAGAAAGAGAAAATAATTATGAGCTTATGGTTTTTGACAAGCCTTTTAAATATCTGGCAAATCCTATAAAATCATTTAAAACAGCAAAAGCAGCAAACAGAACTATTAAAGATTTTTCCCCGGACATTATTTATTTTGTGGTTGAGCCGTATATAACAATCTTGCCATTTTTAAGATTAAAAAATGAAATCAAAGTTATTTTAACTGTTCACGGAACATACTCTTATTTTCCAAATACTGTAAAAAATATCGTTAAAAGAACAATATCTTGGTTTTTGTTTAAGAGATCTTTATTAAAAGTTAACAAAATAATATCAGTTAGTAATTTTACTAAAGATTATTTATTAAAAAATATTAGCAATAAAAAATTTAAAAATAAGATAGAAAATAAAATAGAGATTGTAACTAATGGTGTTAATTTTAATGAAATAAAACAAATTGTTAAGAAGGACAATGAAATAAAACAAATATTATTTGTTGGAGCCATTAAAGGAAGAAAGGGATTATTAGAATCTATTGAGGCTTTAAAGTGTTACAGGGATAATTTTTCTGATAATTTCGTTTATAATATAATTGGCGAATATGACGAAAATGATAATTATTATCAAAAAGTAATTTTAAAAATAAAAAAATATCAATTAGAAAAAAATATTTTCTTCAGAGGACGAGTTAGCGATGAAAAGCGAGATGAGTATTATAAAGAAGCTGATTTATTTTTAATGTTGCCTGTTAACAATGGAAGAATCTTTGAGGGATTTGGGCTCGTTTTTTTAGAGGCTAATGCCGTCGGCATACCCTGCGTAGGATCAAACGACAGTGGCTCTAGAGAAGCTATTTTAGATGAAGTTACCGGTTATGTAGTTGATCCTAATAAAGAAAGCGAAATTGCTGATGAAGTTGATAAAGTTTTAAATAAAAAATTGATTAAAAGTGATGATTGCATAAAATGGGCAAAGGAAAATAATATAAAAAATAAAGTTAATAAAATATTTGAAAATGATATTTAATAAAAATAAAAAAATAGTTATTAGCGCAGCTTATGGAATGGGAAATATTGGCGATGAAGCAATCTGTAGCACTTTAGTTAACGATATTTTTTATATTAACAACAAAGTAAAAATAACAATATTAGCAAAAGATAAAAATATTTTCTTACAAAGTCACCCTGATTTTGTTGACGATAAGCGTATTAAAGTTCAGCAATCATTTTTTTTGCAAAGTTTTTTAAAAGAACCTAAAAAACTTTTTAATACATTTTTATCTTTATTATATATAGTTAATTGCGATATTTTTATATGGGGAGGAGGAGGAGTAATTAGAGATAAAGTTTATTGGTTGAAATTTTATATATGCCCTCTTTTTTTTGCTCAATTTATAGGTAAAAAAATATTTATTGCCAGTATCGGGGTAAACGAAATATATAACGATGAAGTTAAAAAAATAGTTAGAAAAATTAAAAAAGCCAGTTTTTTTTCCGTGAGAGACAAAAAGAGTAAAAATAATTTATTAAATATTCTTAAAAATCAAAAAATAGCAGTTGTTAGAGACCCGGTTTTTCATTTTAAGGATTATTACAATGAAGAAGAAAGTATTCATAAAAATGAAATTTTTGTGATAGGTTTAAATTTAGCTTTTATAGAAAATAGCGATCTATATAAAGAAATAAAATCAAATGAATTTGCAGTTTCTTTATCCAAGATATTAAATGCAGTTTATAGTAAGAGAAAATATGAAATATTATATCTGCCGACCGACCGCGATAAAGACTCTATTCTATTTGAAAAAGTAAAGAAAAATCTAAATAGTAATATAGTGATTAAAAGTGTAGAAAGTAAAAATCCGTCTGAATATTTAGACCGATTAAGAACAGTTAATTTACTTGTTAGTTCTCGGATGCATTCATTTATCATGGGCTCAAATATAGATTACTTGCCGATTATTTCTTTCGTTTACGATGAAAAAATTAATGTTTTAAGAAATGAACTTTTGGGAAATAAAGATAATTGGTTTTCTGTGAATAATATATTGCATAACAAGGAAGATATTGAAAATAAAATAATTAACTGTATTGATTTTCCTAGAAATAATTTATTGGGTTTTAATAAATTTTACGATGATTCACGCACAATAATTACAGAATTATCACGATATATAAAAAAATAGCTTTATGAAAATTGTTTTAGTTAGTATTTTTTTTTCTAAGGATAGGGGCGGCGGTTCGGGAATAGCTTATCAGCAAGCAGTTGAACTGCAAAAAAGAGGACACGATGTCTTTGTCTTTACCGGGACTTTTGACAGTGATCTAGGTTGGCAAGAAGAATCAAGTATTAAAATTTATAAAATAAAAAATAAAAATTATAGATATATCACAAGATCTTATTTGTGTTTGTATAATTTTAGAGTCCAGAAAAAATTTAAAAAGTTTTTAAAAGAAGTTAATCCGGATGTAGTACATTTTCATAATTTATATTTTCATTTTCCATTTTCTTTAATGAAAATCGCTAAGGATTATACTAATAAAGTTTTTTTTACTGCTCATGATGTTATGACTTTTTTTTCATTTAAATTAAATCATTTTGTTACAAAAAAGTATAATTTGCAAAATATAAATAATATAAATTACAAGATAAGCTTGAAAGATCAAATTAAAAAAGGTAAAAAATCTTTTAACCCTTTCCGTAATTTTTTTATAAGACATTACCTTTCTTATCTTAAAAAAATATTTAGCGTTAGTGATGAGCTGAAAAAATCACTAGAACAAAATAAGATAAAAAATATCAAGGTTATAAATAATGGAATTGATATTAGTAAATGGTCTGCGGATATGGAAGAGGTTGAAAGAATAAGAGCTAACAAAAATTTATTAAACAAAAAAATTATTTTATTTGCCGGCAGGCTTAGCGGTCTTAAGGGCGGAGAAGTTGTCATTAAATCAATGAAGGAAGTTGCAAAAGATATCCCTAGCGCTGTTTTATTCGTTTTGGGTGATAAAAACGATTATACTGAAAAAATGAAAAATTTTATCAAGGAGGCTGGTCTTGAAAGTAATATTATTTTGAATGGCGGAGTTCCTAGAACAGAAATGAAATTTTATTATGCTCTAACTGATATCATTATTGTACCTTCTGTTTATTTGGATCCATTTCCGACTATAAATTTGGAGGCAATGGCTTGTGGTAAACCCGTTGTTGCCACTATTTTTGGCGGCAGTAAGGACGCAATAAAAGATGAAGAAAATGGCTATGTTGTAAATCCTTTGAATATTGATTTAATCTCAAAAAAAATAATTTATCTATTAAAAAATCCCACTAAAGCCGAAGGAATGGGTAAAGCAGGACTCGATAGAGTTAAGGAAGAATTTTCATCAGAAAAATGGATCAATAAAATTTTAAAGTTTTATAGTTAATTCTTTTTTAAGAAATATCAGGGAAAGAAAAAAAGAAGCATAATAGGAAATTAATTTTGAAGTTATTACCCCGTATATTCCCCAGAGAGGAGTTAGTATTAAAAGGGTTACTATAAAAAAAATGTTTGTGAAAATAGTTCTAAAGTTTTGACTTTTTTTTAGTCTGTGAGCATTAAAAATTGAATCAAGATAAACTCTTGCCGGTAAAACAACAAAGCCCAAGGCTATTAATTGCGTATATTTGATAGACTCACTATATTTTGGGTAAAAGGTGTCAAAAACAAAAGGGGTGAAAATAAAATATAATAAGAAAACTATGGATCCTATTACTATCAGATAGGATGTTTTTTTATTAAGACCATTTTTAATGTCACGGGGGTCATTACCACTAACTTTGGGGACGATTAATGAATGCATATTTTTCATTAATCCTTTAAATTGGTTTGGCAGGGCTTTAGCAAATGCATAAACAGCTAAGCTAACAGGGCTAATAAAATTAAATATTATCAAGGAGTCTAAATAATTAGCTGCGTTTGATAAAATTCCAAGAGCACTTAGTTGTTTCCCGTATTTTACTACTTCTTGCTCTTCTTCCTTGTCTTTCTCTGCCTCTTTTGTGTATTTATTTTTAATATAAAAAAATGTTTTAACTTGCAAGAAACTATTTATAATTAAATAAACAAAAAGAAGAATAATTAGATTTTCAGTTAAAAGTATGGTAATGATGGTTGCTAAAGACGATATTAAATTTATTAAAATGTTTGTTTTAATTAATGTGTCAAATTTTCTTTGACCGACTAAAATCGATTGATAAATAGGAAAATTATTAATAAATATATGAAAAATAGAAATAAGTAAAAAGGTTGTGGCTAGAATTGGATTTGATTTAAGAAAGAAATAATAAGCTGATAAGATTAATCCCAGGACAGTCCCTAAAAGACTCCATTTTATTTTTATTTTTAAAACTTTATTTATTAAGTTTAAATTTTCTTTTCTTGACAATGATTGAGTAAGGGCAGTCCCCATTCCGGTTAATGAAAAAAGAGAGAAAATTCCAACGAAAGACAGTAAATATTTATATTGGCCATAAATTTCTTTAGGAATAAAATTGGCCCAAATAATAGACACCCCAAAAATTATCAGAGAGTTTAAAAATTTTCCAAAAGATAAAATACTCCCACCTTTAAACAAATACACCATATCGGTTTTGGTGTATTTTTCACTTTTACGAAGCAGTTTGTAAATTGTAACTTTTAGGTTTCTAATAATATGTTTGGATGCTTAAATGATTTTTTATCTCCCTCCACCACGTAACACCGTATTTACGGTTTTTAGAATTATACTTATATCTAAAATTATAGATCTATTTTTAATGTAAAATAAATCGTATTGCATTTTTTCCATGGCATCCTCGATCGAGGCTCCGTAGGGGAAATTAATTTGAGCCCAACCGGTTAGACCGGGCTTGACGATTAAGCGTTGTTTGTAAAATGGAATATGTTCTTCCAGGGTTGTAATAAATTCCGGTCGCTCTGGTCTTGGGCCGATGAAGCTCATTTCTCCGCGCAAGACATTTAAGAGTTGCGGGATTTCATCGATTCTGGTTTTTCTTAAAAAATTTCCAAGCTTTGTTATGCGAGAATCATTTTCTTTTGCCCACTGCGCTCCGTTTTTCTCTGCACCGTCAATCATTGTTCGAAGCTTCATTGCCAAGAATTTTTTATTATCTTTTCCAGTTCTGGTTTGAGTAAAAAATATAGGCCCCCTGCTGTCTAGTTTAATTGCAACTGCAAGTAGAGGTAGTAAAGGAATCGAAATGATCAATCCGAGTACAGATAAAATTATATCCATTAGCCTTTTAAAGGTCTCGTGGATATTTTTTTTATTTTCTTGTAAATTTTCTAAGAACCAAATTTCATTGATTAAATTAACCGGAATTTTACCAATTAATTCTTCATAAAAAGTCGGTAAATCAAAAAATGAAAGTTTCGAAGACAGATTTTGATAAAGCTGTTTTGTTAGTTGCTGATTGTAACGATGGTCAATAGAATTAACAACTGTTTGGATATTTTCTTCTTTGATTATTTTTGATAAATCAAAATCCGGACCATTAATTATTTTCTTTTCCCCTTTAATATCATCGGTATTTTTGTTTTCGTCGTTAATAATGGTTTTTACACGATAACCAAGTTGAGGATTTTTTTTAATATGATCTATTATTTCTTTCACTCGGTCGTTAATACCGATAATCAAAATATTATTTTCTGCTGCTTTTGACCGTAGAAGGCTATTATAAATCCGTCTCCAAACATAAATTAAAATCGTTGAAATAATTAAATAAAAAATCAAAACTCTTTTCGGACTAATTCCAAGATTAGGTATTGAATAGAAAAAAGTAATAACAATAACCGCGTTTACGCCTATGGTTTTTCCAAGAAGAGTGTAGAATGGAAGAATGTTTCTTTGTTTAGTTGTTTCGTAGAGTCCAAATATATAAAATACTATAAGCCAAATTAAAAATACCACTGTAAAGGGGTTAAAGTGTTTTTCCCATAACCCATTTTCAAAAGGCCAACTGTAACGGACTATAAGAGTTAAATATAAAGAAATATAGAGAATCGTAATATCTCCACCTAATAAGACAAGTTTTTTTGTGTTTTGAGTTAAGTTCATACGATAGGTCTATTACATAATAAGCTATTACTACAATCCCCAGATTTTGAGGAAATTTCGTAACATAGCTTATTATGTAATAGACCTATATATTTTAAACCTTCCTTGAATTTTTTGCAAGGAGTGATATACTAAAATTAGTCGAAAGCCAAAAATTTATAAAGTCAAAAATTTAAGTTTATGTTTAAAAAACTTATTGTTTTAATATTATTATTTTATCCAATAACGAGTTTGGCAGTACTTATTCCAAATGATCCTTTATTTTACCGTCAGGATTATTTGAAAAAAGTTAATGCCCAAAAAGCCTGGGATTTTAGTGATGGTAGCGGAGTAGTGATAGCTTTTTTAGACTCTCGAATAGATATTAACCATCCTGATTTAATACAAAATATTTGGACAAATATTGACGAAGTTCCCGGAGACGGAATAGACAACGACTCCAATGGTTTTATAGATGATATCCATGGTTGGGATTTTGTGTCAGGAGGAAATAATCCCAATCCTTCTTTTCGTGATGATTGCTTGGAGGAAGGATTATGTAATGAAATAGGAATTAATCATGGAACCATCTTAGCGGGTATTGCAGCAGCTAGCGGAGAAAGTAAGCAGGGGATTATTGGCCTGGCTTATAAAGCAAAAATTATGCCAATTCGTGTTTTGGATGATAATGGGGTTGGAAACATTAGGTCTGTTATCGATGGTATTAACTACGCTGTAAATAATAAGGTGGATATAATTAATTTAAGTTTAGTTGGATCCTATAAGAGTGGGGCTTTGGAAAGAGTTTTGAAAAAAGCTTATAAAAATGGAATTGTTATTGTGGCAGCTTCGGGAAATGATGTTAGTGAATCTAACGGGTTTAACTTGGACGAAAATCCTCTTTATCCTGTCTGTGAAATACAAGAAAATAATTTTATTATAGGAGTTGGAGCATTGGATAAATTTGGAGAAAAGCTTGATGCTTCAAACTATGGCAGTAATTGTATAGACATTAGTACAGTTGGTGAAAATTTTTATAGTACTTTATTTTACTCGCCAAACAATAAAAATTTTTTAGAAGGCTACGGTGGTTCGTGGTCGGGAACTTCAGTAGCTACTGCCTTGGTAAGTGGAGCTGCAGCACTTGTAAAGTCTGCTAACCAAAATTTGAGTAGCAATGAAATAAAAAATGCCTTGACTCAAAATGTTAATGATTTCAGTAACTTAGAGACAAAATTTATTAATAAAATGGGATCCGGCGAACTTGATGCATTTAGGGCTGTTAGGGCTGTTGCCAAGAATGTTAAGAATGTTCACAAAGAACCGGAGTTAAGTAAAAAATATTTAATTACATCTTTCTCAGAAAGTAATAGTTCAGCAGTAAAAATTTTTAATTTAACCGATAATTTTTTTGTAAAAGATTTCAATGTTGGCAATAAAGAGTTAAAAGAAAAAGTTAATTTAAGCTCGGGAGATGTTGTTGGTGGTAATAAAAATGAAATAATAATTGGAGCTGGTTCGGGAGAGAAATCTTATGTAAAAATATTTGATGATTTAGGGAGATTAAAATCAGACTTTTTCGCTTACGATAAAAATTTTAGAGGCGGAGTTCAGGTTACTACCGGAGACATTGATAACGACGGTATAGATGAAATTATTACCGGTGCAGGAGTAGGGGGCGGACCACATGTTAGAATTTTTGATAAAAATGGAAATTTAAAATCAGACTTTTTCGCTTACGATAAAAATTTTAGAGGCGGAGTTAATATTGTTGTTGCAGATATCAATAATAATAAAAAAAGTGAAATTATTGTCTCGCCTCAGACAGGGAAAGAAACAATAAAAATTTTTAATAGTTTAGGAGAAATTATGAACAAATTTATCCTATCAAAAAATAACTTCCAAAAAGGAATAAATATTGCTATAATAGAAGTGAAGTAATTTAAAATTTTAGATTTAAGATTGCAGATTTTTTTCAATTAGAAATCATCAATCAAAAATCAACAATTTATTTATGTCTGTAAAACAAGTTTTTGATCACAATAATATTTTGGTGATCGGCGGAGCCGGCTTTATTGGCTCACATCTTTGCGAACGTTTAGTAAAAGAAAATAAAGTTATTTGTATTGATAACTTTTTGACTGGAACAGAAAAAAATATTGATTTCTTACTTAGAAATCCTAATTTTGAATTTGTTAAGCATGACATGAACAAGCCGATTGTGTTGGAAGATTTTCCGGGACTGGAAAAGTTTAAAGTTCGTTGGCAAGGGGTTCAAGAAATTTATTATTTAGCTTGCCCTGCTTCTCCAAATCGATTTGACGAACTTGGTTTGGAAGTATTATTATCAAGTTCTATTGGTCTTAACAATGCTCTTGAGATGGCAGTAAACTATAAATCCAAATTTTTGTTTTTATCAAGTAGTGTTGTTTACGGAAAGGCTATTATGGGCGAAAAGTTAAAAGAAGATTATGTCGGTGCCTCCAATCAGCTGGGACCTAACTACTGTTATATTGAGGGAAAAAGATTTGCTGAGAGTTTAGTTGATAGTTTTAGGAAAAAACATGGGCTGGATACTAAAATTTTAAGAGCTTTTACAACTTATGGGCCAAGAATGAAGCTTGATGATGGTCGGCTTATTTCGGATTTTGTTAGTAGAGCAATGGATAATCGTGAGCTTGTTATCGAAGGAGATCAAAACGCTAGAAACTCATTTTGCTACATAGACGATTTAATTGAAGGAACTTTAAAGATGATGGCCAGTGGTGAGCAAGGTCCGATTAATTTGGGAAACCCGGAAATTTTGCCTGTTATGGAAGTAGCTAAAAAAGTTATTTCCAAAACTGACTCAAATTCGCAAATTGTTTTTAAACAAAAGCAAAGAGAAGAACAAGTTTCTCATATTCCTGATATTAGTTTGGCCAAAGAAGTCTTAAGCTGGGAGCCGGTTGTGTTACTTGATAACGGACTTGAGAAAACTTTAGGATATTTAAAGGCCAGTCGGTCGTTGCTTGGATTTAGCGATGGAGGAGTAAGAACTTAGCTAGCTTCATTAGTTTTTAACTTCACTAGCCTTACTAGTTTTGGACTAGACGATGTTTATGAATTTATTTATTGTTATACCTACTTTTAATGAGGGGAAGAGTATAAGGGAAACTATTATTAAAGTTAAAGGAGAAACACCAGAAGCAAATATAGTCGTGGTTGATGATGGATCGATTGATAACACCTTTAAACAAGTAAAAGAGACTGGGGTAAAAGTTTTGCGTCATGTTATTAATCGTGGGCAGGGGGCAACGCTGCAAACCGGTAATGAATATGCGGTTAGAAATGGAGCTGATATTGTAGTTCATTTTGATGGCGATGGACAGCACCGTGTGGAAGATATTAAAAAAATTATTCAACCTATTTTAGACAAGGAGGTTGAAGTAGTTTTAGGGTCAAGATTTTTAGACAAGAATAGTAATATTCCTTTTACAAAGAAATTTTTTATTTTAAAGCCAGCTATAATTTTAAATTGGTTTTTTACAGGCCTAAGATTAACGGATGTTCATAATGGGTTTCGAGCAATGTCGCGCGTGGCTGCTAAGAAAATAAAAATTACCCAAGATAGAATGGCACACAATACAGAAATTATTTCAGAGATAAATAAAAATAAATTAAAATACAAAGAAGTTCCGGTGCAAATAATTTATAACGAATATGGCCAAGGATTTTTTGATGGCTTTAAAATTCTTAAGGATTTAATAATTAAAAAGATATTATAATGCTTATTCAGTTTCTTATAATTTTATTTTCTCTTTTTGCAATTTCTCGCTTGTTCAAGAAGTTGAGATCTAAAGAGGTTCGTAACACTGAATTTTATTCTTGGTTGTTTTTTTGGTTTTTGGTTATTGGAGCAACAATCTGGTTTAAAGAAACAGATAGGATAGCTAATTTTTTTGGAGTAGAGAAGGGAGCAGATTTAGCAGTTTATGTCTCTGTTCTTTTTTTATTTTATTTAATATTTAAATTAATAGTAAAAGTTGAAAAACAAGAAAAAGAAATCACAAAAATAACAAGAGAAATAGCATTAAAAAAATAATTTATGCGTATCGCAGAAGTTGTTTGTACTTTTCCTCCGTATAAAGGTGGAACCGGACAAGTGGCGCTTGATAATTCAAAAATTCTTTCTAAAACCGGCCACGAAGTGGTCGTTTTTACTCCTTGGCTTTCCACCAGAGGCGGATCCGCCCCTGGCGGAGAAAAAAATGATAAATTTTCTTTTAAGGTGAAGCGGTTGACATCAATTTTTAAATATGGCAATGCTGCAATATTACCACAACTTTTTTGGCAGTTGAAAAACTTTGATATTGTTCATCTGCATCTGCCGTTTTATGGAACAGCGGAGATTGTCTGGTTTATGAAAAAAATCGGTGTTTTAAAAAGCAAAATAATAGTGACTTATCATCAGGACGCTCTAGGAGATGGCTTAAAAGGAAATTTTTTTAATTTTTACAATAGATATTTAATGCCACGAATTTTAAATTCAGCTGATAGAATAATTGTCTCTTCTTTTGATTATATTGAAAATTCCAAAATAAAAAGTGTCCTTCAAAAATATAAAGATAAATTTGTAGAAATGCCGTTTGGTGTTGATTTGGATTTTTTTAAGCTAAGAGAAAAAAGTAAAAGTTTAATGAAAAAATATAATATCAGTAAGCAAGAAAAAATAATTTTATTTATTGGAGGACTTGATAAGGCTCATTATTTTAAGGGAGTGAATAATTTAATAAAGGCATTTTATAAAGTTTTAAAAAGTTTTCCTGATGCGCGTTTGGTTATTATTGGTTCCGGAGATTTAAAATTTGAATACGAACAAATTGCTTTTAACTTTGGTTTGCGAGATAAAGTTATTTTTACGGGTCGAATTAACGATAATGAGAAAAAAAAGTTTTTAAATTTAGCGAACTTATTTGTTTTGCCGTCGATAAATATGGGAGAGGCCTTTGGCATAGTTTTGCTCGAAGCTTTTGCGAGCGGGGTGCCGGCTATTGCCTCTAATTTGCCAGGCGTACGAAGCGTTATTGATAATAGTGTTAACGGGTTTTTGGTTGAGCCGAGTAATACTGAAGATTTGAAAGAGAAAATAGAGCAAATTTTATCCAACGATGAATTAAAAGATAAAATGGGAGAAGAAGGAAGAAAAAAAGCAGAAAAAAAATATAACGAAAAAGATATAAACAATAAATTTATTAAAATATTTGAAAAGCTATGAAAGTTTGCTTAATAAATAATTTATACGATCCATATTCACGCGGTGGGGCAGAGCAGGTAGTAAAAAATATTGCCAAAGGTTTTATTGATGATGATCACGAGGTTGTTATAATTACCACTAAGCCATTTAGAGGAGAGGAAAAAAAGGCAATAGAAAAAATAAAAATTCACAGATTTTTCCCTTGGAATTTATTTTGGATTGGGAATATCCATAAACATAATCCAGTCGTGCGGTTAGTTTGGCATTTTTTTGATATGTTTAATTTACATAGTTATTTTAAAATTAAACAAATCTTAAAAAAAGAGAAACCTGACTTGGTAATCACTCATAATTTAAAAGGAATTGGTTATTTAATTCCAATGGCTGTTAAAAAATCAGGTATAAAATATTTCCACACAATTCATGATGTCCAGTTAGCAATACCAAGCGGGCTTTTAATTAAGGGAGAGGAGAATAGTTGGCAAAGCAAATGTATTTTAACTAAATTATATACAAGTATAAATAAAAAATTATTTTCTTATCCGCAAGCGATAATTTCCCCATCAAAATGGCTAATGGATTTTTATAAAGAAAAAGGATTCTTTAAAAATCAAAAGAAAGAAATAATCCCAAATTCGGTAGTTGATATTAAAACCAGTTATCAGTCATTAGCTGACAAGCATCAATTTTTATATGTTGGTCAGATTGAAAAACATAAGGGTGTTTTATTTTTAATAAATACTTTCAACAAAATTAAAAATAGCAACGCTGAATTATTAATAATAGGTGATGGAAGTAAGTTAAAAGAAGCAAAAAAAATAGCCAATCAAAACCATAGAATAAAATTTTTAGGTAGATTGCCAAATAAAGAGGTTATTAACTTGTATAAAAAATCAGGCATAACAATTATGCCATCGTTGTGCTATGAAAATTCCCCGACAGTTATATATGAGAGTCTGGCCTATGGTACCCCGGTTTTAGCATCCAATCTTGGTGGCACAGCCGAACTTATTAAAGAAGATGTAAATGGATATATTTTTAAAGCAGGAAGTGCAGATGATTTATTAGATAAAATAAATTTTTGTTTAAATAATAAAGATAAAATAAAAAAAATGCGCTTGTTTAGCGCAGAAAGTATTGAAAAATTTAATTTAGAAAATTATATTAATAAAATTTTGAACTTGTAAAAAATTAGCAAGCCCTAGTTTATCGTATATTTGAAAATAATATTTTTTCCGTTGTCTATAACTTTATAGGAGGCGGAATTTTTTTTGGCAATTTCAACAAGATCTCTGTATCGCCACCAATATTCATTTAAAACAAAATAGCCTTGCTTTACTCCGACGCTTTGCATTGCTTCTAAGATATATTCTTTTTTTGGTTCGTCGTCCACCATCTTTAAGTAGTACTTGTAAAGAGGAGAGCTTGTTGGAATGGGATAGTAAAATTGATCTTCATAATATTTCTTAAAACCATACTCTTGAATTCCTGCGACTGAAACTTGTTGATTGGCAAGAACTATAAAATCATTTTCTTCAGCATCCTGCTCTATCCATTGAACGGTTTTAATATCAGACAAAGTTGTATTAAAAGAGTGGCTGGCTTCATAGTCATCATCCCTTGGGTAGCTTATGTAAAAAGAAGAGGCAACAATAAAAGCAAGAAGTAAGATGAAAAATATTTTAATATATATTTTTTGTTTTTGTAATTTAGTAAAGAATATTATTATCCCATATAAAATAATCGGGTAAAGAAAATAAAAAGAAATTTCAAAGATTCTTTGAGCGTAGGCACCTTGTTCGTAGTCAATCAAGAAATCAAAAGAAAACAATAATTTTAAAATTAAAAAGTTTAAAAAAATAACTATAAAAGATAAAAAATAGGGGACGAAGAACTTTGTTTTTTTATAAATAAGCAAAAATATAACTGTACTTAATAAAAATGTTAGAATATAAAAATTAAATTTATAAAAATAAGCAAAGTCAAACGCTAAGTTAAAGTTATTAATAAAGTAGGGTTTTAAATTGTACAGAAAGCTGAAAAACTGTTCTTTAGGCAGAGTGATT
>Ga0257124_1001157_pt1 | contig 21126 bp, 14 predicted proteins | sample SI106_150metaG_FD_190154 | JGI IMG/M metagenome (GOLD analysis project Ga0257124, IMG submission 190154) | Marine microbial communities from Saanich Inlet, British Columbia, Canada - SI106_150 | ecosystem: Environmental > Aquatic > Marine > Inlet | place: Canada: British Columbia | collected...
ATTCGCCACGGATTCCCGATCAAAGAAAAGTGAAAAAAATTTAAGCCACTCCGCATACCCAAGCGGTGAGGATTCAAGGAACTCAGAAACCAGCACCACCGGAATTTGAAGTCTTTTAAGATAATCTAAGTCTTCCCCCGGGGCACCGCTTCCATAGATGAAGATCACTTCCGGCTCCAGATCCACCAGAATTTCCAGAGAAGACTTTTGAAATAGGCCCACCTCTTTGAGAGTTCCCTCCATCAGTCTCTTCTTGAGCCCCTCATCACCTATATCCCGAGCACGGGCTATGCCTGCCAGACCATCGAGAACCCCAAGGGTTTGAAGAGAATGGAGATGAGTTGTGGATAGACTTACATAGCGCTTAACCGGGGTTCTAATGACCGTTTTACCTGAATTCCCAGGCGGCATTTCCTCGTCCCTGGGCAGTAGAACTACTTCAAAAGCATTTGATTCTGCGACACCTGGATTGAGGACTTTAAGTATCTTTCGTCTTCCTTCATAGCGCACTTGAAAGCACTGCGCTATCTCCACTCTGACCCGCTCTTGGAAATCGTCATTTTGGGAAGCCCGCGGATCATCCAAAACGAGGTGAAACAGGAGAAGGGTAATGCAGGCAATCAAACGGCCTGGTTGATTCGTGCTAAAATTCTTGAATCCCATGGGGTCAGCTCCAACTGCTGTGATTTAAATGATTTCATAGTGGAGACTTTTAGATGAGTCTTTCCCGCTTCCATTACGGTTTTCCAATCACCTTTCGGCAGGGCTAGCTTAGCTGGTTCAGGACCAGCATTAACAGCAACGAGTATACTGTTAAAACTATCCACAATTCCCGGGTTTCGAACCTGAAAAGCCAGGCAGTGGGGGGGGAGATAATGACCGGCTCCTTCATCAAGGAACTCAACGGATTTCCGAACCTGGTCGGCTGTAGGCAACCTTAAGATTCGATGTTGTTTTCTAAGCGAGATCAGATCTTTATAAAGTCTAAATAGAGACTTGTTTTTCTTTTTTAGGCTCCAGTCCAACTGATTGATTTCATCGGGAGCGTTATAGGAGTTTTCATGAAAATCTTTGGAGCGGCCAAACTCCTGTCCGCTATGGATAAAGGGAATCCCCTGTGATGTCATCAGCAGAACAGCAAGAATCCACTCCATCTTCTCAATGCAGTCTTCATCGATACTTTCATTGTCCCCGGTGGAGAGCACCAGCTTATCCTTGAGGGTATAGTTATCGTGACAGGCCACGTAGTTGATACTTTCCACCGGTTCGCTGGCAAACTCATTGATAGACCCCAGGATACCTTCCTTAATGGGGATGATGATTCCAACCTCTCCTTTGGCTCCCGCTCCCTGGGCAAACCCCTTTCCCCATTTTGAATTATCGCCGCGAAGCGCATCGCGGTAGAGATCATTAAAGACAGAGAACCGCGTACCCCTTTGCACTCCTTTGCCAAGAACCTCTACCCCCGCACCGGCCGCCGCCCATGGTTCTCCATAAAGAATGATATCGGGTTTGATTTGGACAAGGTCTGTTTCAATACGACGAAAAGTTTCCAGGTCTAGAAGACCCATAAGGTCAAAGCGAAAACCATCAATCTTATACTCATTGACCCAGAATTTGAGACAGTCCAGGATGAACTTTCTTGCCATTGGCGCTTCGGTTTTAAATTCATTTCCGCAGCCTGAACCGTTGAAATATTTTCCCTCATGATCACGACGATAGTAGTAATGGGGTGCTAAGGCCTGGAAACTCATCACTTCCTCTGTGCCCTCCGCCGTATGGTTAAAGACCACGTCGAGAATAATCTTGAATCCCTCCTCATGCAGGGTCGATATGGCCTTCTTTAGCTCAACTACTCTACTGAGATTGGCTGGATCCGTCGCGTAGGCTCCATGAGGCGCAAAGAAGTGGCAGGGCATATAACCCCAGTCATAAATCTCACTCTCATCATCTACATCAAAATTTTGCAGTGGGAGCAGCTGAATGGTATTTACGCCCAGTTCCTTAAGATGTGCCAGGCCTGTTTTAATAGCGGGAGCCCTCTTGAGATGAGTCTCCTTTTCAGTCAGCGAGAGATACTTGCCTTTATTCTTGATTCCTGAGTTTTCGAAGATGGAGAAATCCCGCAGGTGTGCTTCGTAAATTACAATTTCTTCACGGGAAAACCTGGGTCCCTCTCTCACGGGAGTTTGATCGAACTGAATATGGCTTCGGCCATAGCGGCCGGTATGACATCGGGAGTAGGGATCTAAACACTCGCTAACGAAGCGGTTATCAATGCCATGCCCGTGAACGCGATACTTATAGAAGCCCCCTTTCCAAGCCTCAAAAGAAGCGCTGGCTTCCCATAGCCCAGGTCTGGATTCAATCATTTTCAGCTTTTCTTGTTCGCCTCCCAGTAACTCTTTGTACAAGAGGACTTCAACCAGTGAGGCCATCGGGGCGAAGGTGCGAAAAACCAGGTTCGAGCCCTCAAGGCTCATTCCCAGCTCTGCTTCATAGAAGATTTCCGCATCATAGAGAATTCCCCTTGGCTGCAGCATCGCTACTCGAAAACCCTTAATTTTTACCTTGTACTCATCCAGTCGTTTCGCCCTGAGGTCGAGGGGATTCTTCAGCGTAATCTCGATCTCCCACCCATCCTGGCGAACCTCAAATCCCTCTATGGGCAGAACTTTTCCTTTATCGCTACTGACTTTAACGGACCGCGAGGTGAAACTGTTCTGCTCCGCTTTGCAAGGGAGCAAAACCTGAATATGCCGTTTTGAATCTAGAAACGCTGCCCTGGGGCAGGGACGAAGTTTGGGCTGCTTCAAATAAAACTCCTTTTCACCTTCTACCGCATAGATTCGACGGGATTCAGAAGGATTCCAGAAACGGTCGCCGCCCTCCTTTTTCTCCCAATTATCTTTTCGAAACAGGAGACCCAGGGGAGAGCCGGAGATGAATTTCTCGAGCGGTACTACAAATTGTACTCGTTCGGATTCTACTTTATTGGGAGTGTATGCCTTACCCTCAAGACTGGACTCTTTTTCCCAAACCCAGAGATCCCAGCCTTCAAAATCTCGATCGAGCTTGTAAAAATAAACATGAAGTTCCTCAGTCCCTGGGTCCTCGTCTTCTTCTAGAATCCTTGTGAAAAGAAGAAGAAATACGCAGGCGAAGATCAATACATAAAACATGATCCAACCTCAAACTTTAGGTTTTCTTTTTGCTGAGGATGTGGCTTTTGGTGCCTTCTTTAAGACTTTTTTCACAGCGGGCTTTGACTCTGAGGAGGGTTGAGCCTTCTCCTTCTTTTTGCCCTTTTTCTTAGGCTTAGGCACTTTGATACCCTTTGGCATTTTAAATCTACGTAATAGTCTTTTCTCCGGACCTACCTCGATCATTTCGCGCGCGTCCAGAGCCTGGAATACCAGCATTCCCAGCGGAGGAAGGCGTAGAGACAATGAATAAGGCTGATTATGCTGCCATACATTGTCAGCCCTGGTTGTTCCCATATTGCCTATATTTGAGCCTCCAAAAAACTCAGAGTCTGAATTGAGGATTTCTTCATACCTGCCCTCATAGGGGACTCCCACACGGTACTCATCCCTGACGATTGGTGTGAAATTGAAGATAAAAATGAGAGTCTCTTTAGGATTGCGGGTCTTTCGCATGTAGGAAATAACCGTATTTTCCCTGTCTTGAAAGTCAATCCACTCGAATCCTTTTGGGTCGAAATCATATTGAGAAAGGGCTTTGTACTCGTTATAGAGTTTCATCAATGCTCTTTGGTATTTAGTCAGACCTTCGTGGATGGGATAATCCAGCAGGTGCCAATCCAGGCCCTGGTCATGATTCCACTCAATTTGCTGTCCTATGTCCCCGCCCATAAAGAGAAGTTTTTTTCCGGGATGTGCCACCAGGTAACCTAAAAGAAGCCTGAGGTTGGCAAACCTCTGCCAGGTATCTCCCGGCATTTTGTTGAGCAAAGAATATTTTCCGTGAACGACTTCATCATGGGAGAGAACCAGCATAAAGTTCTCTGAAAAAGTGTAAAAGATAGAAAAGGTGAGCTTTTCGACCATTGATTTTCTGTATAGGGGGTCTGTCTGCATGAAGGAAAGCATGTCATTCATCCAACCCAGATTCCACTTCAAATCAAATCCCAACCCTCCGAGGTGGGTCGGTTGAGTCACTCCAGGCCAGGAAGTTGACTCTTCTGCAATCATCAATACACCGGGGTAGAATTCATGAACCACATCATTTGCTGAACGAATAAATTCCACGGCTTCGAGGTTTTCCCGGCCCCCGAATTTGTTGGGTACCCACTCACCTGGATCCCTGGAGTAATCCAGGTAGAGCATAGAGGCAACCGCATCAAGTCTAAAACCATCAATATGAAAGTGATCGCACCAGAAAACCAGGTTGGAAATTAAAAAATTTCGAACTTCCAATTTTCCATAGTCATAGACATAGGTGCCCCAATCCCTCTGCTCACGCATTCTCGGATCGGATGCTTCAAAAAGTGGTGTTCCGTCAAAATAGCCCAGGCCATGGGCATCCTTGGGGAAGTGGGCGGGAACCCAATCCAGAATCACTGAAAGGTTGTTCTCATGACAATGATTCACCAGGTACATGAAATCCTCGGGAGATCCGTATCGTGCGGTGGCGGCAAAATAGCCGATGATCTGGTATCCCCAACTCCCGTAGAAGGGATGCTCATAAACGGGTAGGAGTTCAAGATGGGTATATCCCATATCCAGGCAATACTTTACCAATCCATGAGCCATCTCTTTGTAGTCCAGCATCTGGTTTCCATCGGTTCTAAGCCAGGAACCGAGATGAACCTCGTAGATGTACATTGGTTCTTCTAAGGGTTTAAGCCCAGGTCTCTTCTCAATCCATTCCTGATCGGTCCAGGTAAATCCCTCTCCCAGGCTATGTACGATGCTGTTGGTCGCAGGCGGCTTTTCCATACTGGTGCCGAATGGATCCGCTTTATGCAGGAGATAATTATCTTCCGTAAGGACTTCGTATTTATATTTAAATCCTTCTACGACACCGGGGATAAAGATTTCCCATATGCCCGAACTTCCCAGCATACGCATACAGTGAACTGTGCCTTCCCAGTGATTGAACTCCCCGATGACGCTGACTCGTCTCGCATTGGGAGCCCAGACTGAGAAATAGGTACCTCGTATCTGGTCGATTTCCATCACCTGGGCACCCATCTTTTCATAGATTCGGTAGTTCTTTCCTTCTAGAAAAAGGTGGCGATCATACTCGGTTGTCACCGGAAGAAAGGAGTAGGGATCATGGATTCGCAGGATTTGCCCCTCGGAATCCTGAAGTTCAAGCTGATAAGGAAATACCTTCTTTCTGGAGGGTAGGAGGATTTCAAACATTCCATCATCATGAATCAGAGTCATTGGCCAGGACTCGTTTTTTTCAAGATCGATGAGATTGACGCTCTGCGCATCGGGACGAAAAGTTCGAACCGTGATGAAATCTTCACCTGCCCCTTCTTCTACATGCATTCCCAGAATTGAGAAGGGATCCTTGTGAACTCCGCGAAGGACCTGGATGTGATCTTGGATGCTTCTTTTAGATTTCACTACCGGGACTGCCAAGGTTAAGGTATGTTTTGGGGGTGAATTTCAGAGAATCTATGTTGATAAATTCGAGCCGATAACATACTATTTACTGGACTTGGTGTAAAGCATTTAGGGTGTATTCCAGAAGCTTATGAACGTGACGTTGCAGGTTGTTTCCACAATAGACAGTGACCAGTTTCCAATTGAAGGAAACGTGGAGTTTCTCAGCTTGGAGAATTTTCTGGCCGACGGCCCGCGGGGCTGGGTTCTGCTGCTGCTTGAACAAACTGAGCTTCAACAAGCCATTGAGAAGTTTGATCTAACCCATCAAGCGCAAGTTTTACTCGCCCTGGTACTCTCCAATGGATCCGATTCTTCGGAAATTCTTGAGAAGTATGATTTCTTCAGCATCCTCCCCGCTGATCCTCAAAAGCTCTTACTCTCTCAGACACTTCGCATGGCCCGCAGTTTTGTGGACCAGAAAATTGAACTCAAGAAAATTAATAATGTTCTTGATTTTGAATCTAAGAAATTAAAAGAGCTTAACGAAATCGGAAAATCGCTGTCCTCTATTTCTGACCCCTTTGTCTTAATGAATCTCATTCTTCAGAAGAGTCGTGATTTGACCAATTCAGACGCGGGTAGTATTTGCATTGTCAAATACAACGACGACGATAAACCCATCGAATTATCCTTTTCCTATTTTCAAAACGATACTCTCAAACAAAATCTAAAGGTTGACCTCTCACTCCCCGTCTCCAAAAGGAGTCTTGCCGGATTTGTCGCCCTCACGGGGGAGTGTCTGCAAATCAATGATGCCTATGAAATCCCCGAGGAGGTTGATTACGCCTTTAATCAAAATGTGGATCGTTCTACGGGTTACAGGACCAAGAGTCTGCTGGTTCATCCCATGGTGGATAATGAACATACAATTCTTGGAGTTGTTCAGCTCATCAACAAGAAAAAGCCGGAATACGAAGAGTTGGAGACACAAGGTCTGAATGTAGAGGATATTGTAGATTTTACTCAAGATGATGTGGATCTCATTCACTCGCTTACTTCCCAGGCTGCTATCTGCCTGAAAAACACTACCCTGATCCAGGACATTCAAAACCTCTTCGAGGGTTTCGTGAATGCCTCTGTCACTGCAATTGAGCAAAGAGATCCCACTACCTCCGGACACTCCTTTCGGGTTTCCCTGATGACCTGTGAACTGGCCAGAATCATGTCCCAGAGCCGTCAAGGAAGGTGGGCTGAACTCAATTATGATGAGCGCGAACTACAGGAAATTCGCTATTCTTCCCTTCTCCATGATTTTGGAAAAATTGGGGTCCGCGAACAAGTTCTTGTAAAAGCAAAGAAATTGTATCCCCATGAAATGGATATTATCCGTGCGCGCTTTGAATATATCCTTAAGAATATCGAAACCAAAAATCTCCTCAAGAAATTTGAGATGGTGAGAAACATGGGCTGGGATGCCGCTTCGGATCATTTTCCGGCTCTGGATGAAGAACTAAGACATTCTATCGAAGGCATTGAAAATATTATCTATTTCATTATCCAGACCAATGAGCCATCCATTCTGGAAGAAGGTAATTTCAAGCGGCTTCTGGATATCGCTGAGAGAAACTACCTTGATCCATATGGACAACCCAAGCCCTTTATAACTGAAAGGGAGATTGAAGGGCTCTCCGTTCGCAAGGGTTCGATTACCGCTGAAGAGAGGAAAGAAATTGAATCCCATGTGACTCATTCCTTCACCTTTTTATCAAAAATTCCATGGACCAGTGGATTAAAGCAGGTTCCTTCGATTGCCTATGGGCATCATGAATGGCTCTCAGGAGATGGATACCCTAACCAATTGACCGAAGATGAAATCTTACCCCAGTCAAAGATGATGGCTGTTGCTGATATCTACGATGCGCTTACCGCATCAGACCGGCCCTATAAAAAAGCCATTCCGGTTGAGAAAGCAATCTCGATCTTGAGGATGGAAACGGATCGTTCCCACCTCGACGCTGAAATGACAGAACTCTTTATTTCAGAAAAAGTGTTTCGGGCCGCTGAGAATTACTAGGAGGCTCCTAGTTCATCTCGCTCTCATTTTCTCAATACATACGCGTATATCCTCTTCATAGAAGGATAATTTTGGATTTGAGCGTATCTCTCTGAGAAATTCTTCCAATACCTCTAGAATCTTCGCACCCGTGCTGGGATTTGGCTGCTCTGAGAGACGCACTAAATCCTCTCTTACCTGTGCTCCCATCTCAGTCTGAACCCGTAGAAAATGAAGTACCTGCTCAGCCGTTGGAACATCGTGGCTTAGGATCAAACGAAAGGCATTAGCCTGTAGCACAGGGTTGTTCGAGAGAGCTGTATGCCGTAGAACCGTCAACAAATGATCTGAGAGGCTCGAGTCTCGAACCTGCTCAAAAAATTGCTCCTTTCCGTCAAGCGAAGAATAGAGGGTTGCGGCAACAGAACGTTTCCAGGCATGAGAAAGACGTGTGTTTTCTTCTTTTTGAAGGATTTTCCAGGTTGGAGAAAGTAAAAAGTAGGGATCCGCTTCCATGATTAACATTAGCTCTAACAGGCTGGCGGTTCTGGAGCTGGAACCCTCGGCGTAGTTATGATACAGCTTCTGCCAGTTCCCGAAGGTTTCACCACCGCCCCTTGAGGAGACCAGGGATTGAAACAACAGGGAATGAAACTCCACAGACTCACTCCATGGAAAGGAATTTCTCAGCTTAGTTAATCTTTTCATCTCTGATTCGCGGGAAACATCCTTTCCAAAACCAGAACCCTGTTCCCACAAATGATTTCCGTAGGCCTCCAGTGCTCTATCAAGTTCCCTGCCTCTTGCGTCTCCTGAGCGGGCCTCCAGACGGGAATAGAGTGCGCTAAAACGCTCTTCTTCCAGGGCATTCATAAGGGGGCCATAGTGATACTTACTCCACAGATTAGCTAGCTTTGGTGCCATAACCTGGTATCCCAGTACCACTGTGAATAGAATCAATAAGGCCGCAAAAGTCTTGATGGCGGTACCCAGCCTGGACTGAGTTTGGGGACCTGCTTGAAGTTTTTGCATCCTGAAAAGAGCTCTCTTGCCCTCCTCATAGACCATCTCACCCAGCTGATAGCGGACGCCAAAGATTTTTTGAGAAGAAAATAATCCGGGCTCGCGAGGAAGATGTTGGCGGGCAAACCTTACCAGGTTTTTCTCCCAGGGACCGGGTTCAGGCGAATCTGACTGGAAAAGAAAAAAGCGGATTTGAAAGGTGGCTGACTCACTCTTCCTGGCAAAGGTCTCAACCAGTTCCAGTGCGTCTTCAACGTACTCCTCTGCCTCATGAATATCCTGGATCTTTAAAAGCAGGAGTGGACCCTTTCGCTGCAATACAACACCCCCGTGATCCATGATTTTGGGGTGAAAAATCTCATCAATTGTGGAAGAGATCAGGTCATTTGAGCTTCTCTCGGAGAGATTAAAGAACTCCTGGTATAGAAATGTGGTAGCTCTTTCCATTAGACTAATGGGTACTCGAGAGAATTTGGATTGACACAGTCTAGTGCATGGAAGGCCAACAGCAAAGCCCAACCCTATTGAATTCATGAAGAACTTATCCGATAGCTAAGTTATGAAATTCGTTGACATCCTTTATGTCGATGACAATAAGCTGAACCGCTTCATCGTGGAGAAGCAGCTCAGACCCCATTTTTCAGTACGGGTTTTATCGTCGGGTGCAGAGCTTTATGAAGTCTTGGAGCAGACCATTCCAAGGGTCATACTTCTGGACTGGATGATGCCGGAGAAGTCGGGTCTTGAAGTCCTCAAAGACCTCCGTTCCCAGCCTCGATTTCGAGGACTCATTATCATCATGCTCACTGCCCGTGCTTCCAAGGACGATATGGTCTTGTGTCTGTCAGCGGGAGCGAATGACTATATTGTTAAGCCCCCCCACTATCCTGAACTGATCGCAAGAATTAAGGCACTACTGCGTCAGCGCCGCGCTGAAGACCAGATCAGAATGAGAAACCAGATTCAGTCTTATGAGGCTCTATTGCGCGGTCTCACCCATGAGTTCAACAACATCTTCTCAGCTTTCCGCCTCTCGCTTCAAATGTATGAGCGAAAGGGGCCCGAGTATTTTGATAAGCGACTCGACGACTTAAAAGAATTAATGGTCCGGGGCACAGGCCTGGTTGACGACCTGAGGAGATTTCGTATTGATCCCAAGGATGAGTGGAGAGAACTCGACTTAAGAGAAGTCCTTGAGCAGGCACATCATGATTTTGAAAGAAACCTTGAAATTGAAGACTCTCCCGTTCGAATGCAGACGCTACCGGAGGAACGGGTCGTTATTCATGGAAATTCCACTGAACTGATTCAGGTCTTCCTAAACCTTTTAGACAATGCCAGAAAGGCAATCGCGGGTCAGGCGAACGGCTATATTGAGGTCTCTCTTCAGGAACTGGGCGATGTGATCAAGGTGGGCATTGCGGATAATGGAACAGGCATAGACCCTGAAATTATCGAAAACCTGGATAATCTATTCTTTGCCTCAGATTCTGCCGATAATGGTCCCACCTCTCGAATGGTTCCGGGGAGTGGGCTGGGGCTACCTACCTGTAAGAGACTCTTAGCGGCTCATGAAGCAAACATGCAGATTCAGAGTACCGCAGACACCGGTACCCGGATTCTCATTGAATTTGTAAAGAATCCACAAATCGAGGATGATTCATAAGTTCAAAACTTAATTGCTCCCAGGAATCTTTCCTTCTGTGACTCTTCGCAAATCAGAAATGGTTTGGAAATACCCTTAAGCGTGGAACCTACGTCAGGAGAAATTTGCTTCCCGGTGGCGTCATAGATGCAAAATCCTTCGCTGATTAACATAGGATAGAGTCCCGCCAGATCCCATGCGGATGCCTTCGTAGTAAGCACTAACTGGCACAAACCCAGAACCAGGTAACCAGCATGAAAACAAAATGAGCCGAGGCATCGAATGCTCCAGTTACGCTCTCCAACCTGAAAATGCCGGTAGAAGTTGGAAGAAGCCAAAATTGTGGTCAAAGGCAAACTACGTCGATCCAGGGACTTTCCGTCCACCCAGACACTATCAGAGTAGAACTCCAGGATACGGTTTACAAAAGGCAGGGACACGATGCTATAGAGACACTTGCCCTCGTGATAACAAGCCAGCGAAAGAGCATAGGTCGGAATTTCAGTAGAGTAGGATTCAGTCCCATCAATAGGGTCAATGATCCAAACCGGGGAATCAGAATCTCTTTTTCCTCCAGAGATGATCCCATATTCCTCACCGAGGATACGATGCGTGGGATACAGACCTTGAATGTGCCCACGGAACAGTTCTTCAACTTTTCGATCCACATCGGTGACCACGGACCCGTCGCTTTTGAATTCCACTCCGCTGATTCCAAAAGAATCTTTGGATATTTGAGCCGCCTCCACCATCCAGGACCGGGCTCTATATCTCAGTTCTTTTTGATCCAACTCTACAGGTTCAGACATAGAATCTAATTCATTTTGATTCGGGTTACGTGAATCTCTTTCTTCTCAACATTTGTAAAAAAAATCATATTCTCAGCGAAAGCAAGGCCACCTATTTTAGCCTCAACATCCGTTTCCCCAAGAATCTTCTGGGTCTCTATGTCAAGAATCGCGATCGTGGTTGAGTTCTTCTCAGGATCTTTATCCAATCCAACGATCAAGTGCTCCCCGTTCCAGGCAAGTCCGCACACGGGAAACTCCATTGATATTACCAGGTCGGTTTCTCCACTGAATGGATGAAATTTGTAGAGTTCCTTTTTCTCGTAGGAAGAGCCCCAAAAATAAGTGTTGTCAAACACTATGCCCGAATTCAGGTCCTCTGGACATGTCAGGGTTCTCAAAGTCTTCCCATTCATGACATTCATCTGGATCAACTCAGAACTCTCTCCTACCAGAGGATCGAAATTAGCCACGACCAGGCTATCATTGGCAAAGGTCATTGCCCTGGGTATACCCCCGGGTAGAAATTTGATTTCCTTTAAGACCTGTTGTTCAGCAATGGATACTTTTTTGATGGTTTTTTCAGTAGTATCACTGATCCACAGATCATTTCCATCAAAAGTCAGCGCAGCCAGGCTGCTTGTCTCTACTTCCATGATTTTTTGCACGTGTTTCCCCTTTCAGAGGCCCGTCATTCCATTTGTTTAAGGAATACTTCAAACAATTCCGGGCTAAAGTGTACCTGCTGGGCTTCCTGGGAAGCGAAAAGAAGGAATGGATCATGTGGAGCAAGGCCACATGGATGCCTATAGTATCACAGGATCCCTTTACGACCAAATTGGCGACAGATTGGAGCAGTTGGAAAGGATTTGATAGACTCGGCGCAGTTTCCCCAACTCATACCCAGGCCAGGACCAATATGATTGATTTAAAAAAAGTGCTAAAAAATTCGAGCATAGAGCCACAGGACTATTACGGAGCTTGCGGTGCATCCGGACCAGGCTGTGCGGTGGATTTACATTCTCAAGCCTGCTTTTATGACAGCAGCTTTCTGGGAGTTCTGGAATTGAGTGGAGAGGATAGACAGAGTTATTTAAATGGGCAAGCTTCCGGTGAGGTATTAAAAATTCAACCGGGTGAAGGACAGTCAAATTCCTTCAATACCCCTAAGGGCAAGACCCTGGCATTAGCCAATGTCTTTCGGTACAAGGAATCCTTTTATCTTCAGTATCCAATCTCAGCGCATCAGAAGCTATTTGAGCAGTTGGATCTATATCTTTTCACGGAGGATGTCAGCCTGAGGCCCCTGGATGATCTACACAGCATCACTTTTCCAGGAGAATTATCTCAAAAGAAAGCATGCGAATACTTTCAACTGGATATGGAAGGGACAGAGCACCAGGTTCTTTGTAGAGATCAGTTAATATTCTTAAAAGGGAATCCTCTGAACATCCCTTCACTGACAGTGCTTTTTCCTCCCGATGCGGATTTAGAATTCCTGAAGGAGAATTTTGAGCCCCTCTCCTCTGCTTCCCTGGAAGCACAGAGAATCCGTAGCCTTTATCCCCTGCCGGGCTGTGAATATGACGGAGAAAAAACCCTGACTCCTGAACTGGATCAGGAAAATCTAATCTCCTATTCAAAGGGATGTTTTGTGGGTCAGGAAGTCTTTGCCCGCATAAGAACCTACGGAAGAACAAACCGGATTTTGGCTGCAATGGAATTCAAGGTAGAGTCCGGTAGATCCATTCTGAACACAAGTATCACGGTAGAAGGAAAAACAAAGGGAGTGATTACTTCTGAAGTTCAGGTAGAGAATACCCTCCTTACATTGGGTTACCTGCCAAGCCAACACAAGGAAATCGGCAAAGAAGTACAAGCCGATGGCCTCAGGGGCATTATTGTAAGGTAGATCTGCTCTCAATAGGGTCCAACCCGTCAATATCGAAGGAATCTGTTACAGCTTTTTACGATTTTCTTAGAATAGTGATAGGGATCATTTGTTTTTTGAGGGGCTGACTCTTCCATGGCTGTAGATAAACAACGGGATGAACGACATCGTCTGGAGGAGTTTTTACTTGTTTATAATCAGGCCTACCATCGGTCACTTCGTATCACTGACCAGCCTGATCCTCCCGATGCTTTTTGCGAAGACTCCATAGGTCGGGTATGGATTGAAGAAACCCGGGTCCATGAGAGTAAAGAGCAGTCTCGAATCATTGAAGCGGGTCAATTGCAGGTTCCTGACCAGCATGACTACCAGGATAGAACCTCCTTTTATGAGGCCATCAAGCTTGTCATAGAAAGGAAGCTGGGTAAGGACTATACCAGGGCACTGAGCACACATGGTCGTGGCATTCTGGTTTTATTCCTGAGAATTCCCTCCTTCACAGAAGAGGATTACCAACCGCTAGTTCAGTACCTGCAGAAAAACCTGAAACTGGAAAACGAGTACTTCAAAGAGATTTTTCTACTCAGGCGCTCCGTGGTTGCCCGGCAGGGACTGAAGACTTACTGGGGCATCATTCGGGTCTATCCTTCCTTACACATCGTGGAATAGGATCAACTACGAAATACCGTGGCTCTTTTTGATCTCCTGGATTGTGGAATTATAATAATCAATAACCTTTGAGATATAAGCTCTTTTTTCCAGGTAAGTTCCGGGGAAAAACGCTGCTTTAAAGCCTCCGATACAGAGGTTTTTCAGGTGTTTTTCATCGATGTCAAAGAGGTTGATAGCTCGCTCATATTCGTCGGTTACGCTCACCCGGGAAATGGCGCGGTTATCCGTGGAGAGAGCAATTCGAATTCGCTTATCCAGAAAATTCTGGAAGGGATGCTTTGTAAGATCACGATACTCTGGCAGAGTCTGAGAATTTGACTTCAGACAAACTTCAAGAGTGACACGGTTATCAGCAATCCATTCGACGATATCGCTGACATAACTCCTGCGCTGATCGCGCGATAGCTTTCTACCTTCCTCGTTGAGTTTATGGATCTGCCCCTTTCTAAAGAGCTGGGTTCCATGACCAATTCTTCGTGCCATACAATCTTTAACCGCTGATTTGATACTCTCAGGTCCATAGGCCTCGCCGGCATGGCAGGTAGTTCCAATACCACGCTCATAGCAATACATATAAGCGTTCAAATGCGCTTCGGCTGGAAATCCATCCTCGCGGCCCGCAAGATCAAATCCTACTACCGGTAATCCTTCTTCTATCGCTAAATCAGCTAACTTCGCTACCTCAAGAGAAGCCATGGAAGATAGGTTTTGTAAATCGAGTCCCACGTGCAGCTCAAAGAGATAACGAAAATAATCTCCCATATGCTCATTGATCATACGCATACCGCATAAAATCAGCCCAAATTTATAGGAGGGTTCCCTCCCCGATAAGACCTCCTCCTGCTGATTGAATTCATTGGCTGCTGCTTGCATACCATCACTGACAGACTTGATGATGTTCAGCCATTTGAATCCATTCTTCCAATGTTTTTGAGGAGCAAAACGGCATTCGAAATAACGGACCCCTTCTCGAAAATTATCGCTAGCGAGTTCGTAGGCTGCTCGCTCCAATCCTTTTTCAGATCGAAGAACTTCGTTAATAAACTCAAAGGGAACCAGGTATTCAGATAGGGAATCATAGGTTTCCTTGAATATTTTTGACTCTAACTCTTCTACGGAACCGGTTTCCAAATCGCCGATACCCAGTCGACGAGAGACTTCCACAAGATCAATTTCCTGCTCCTTGGCAAGATCATAGACGAGTTGGGGAGGTACAGATCCATCCAAATGAACATGCAGATCCGTCTTAGGAAGTTTTTTGATGTCTTTACGGGTGAGATAATTCAGTTCTGTCATGATTTTTTATCCTTTTTAGTCTTGCGCAATTCTATCAGAAAAAGCCAATGGGCCAACAAGAGGCTTAAAACACCCAATGTTATCAGCCTCATCGAGACTAATACTTGAAAGAGGCTCTCTACCGGGGCAACTAGAATGGGTCTGCCGATAAAGAGCAACAGCATTAAAACCAGCATTGTGATGGAACGCTTTTGGTCTAGCTTGATTCGGTTATATGGAGAAAGAAAACGAAAAAGCAGATCGTAGCCAGGTAAGGGGAAAAGGGGAAGAAACGAGTAGATACCCACCATGAGATTTACAAGTGCCATCATCTGCAAGACCCACTCGATATTGGACAGGGCAAAGTCGGGTAGGAATCCTCTCGCATGCGGGAGCAGTAACATGGCTATGAGTGAGAGCAGGGCAAAAAGTAAATTGAAACCTGAAGCCGACAAATAAAGTCGGACTTCATCGCGCAGGGGATTGTGGAAAAGCCTTCGATCAAAGTCTGCTGTACGGGGCCAGCCAAAGAAAAAAAAGATGCCCGCCAGAGAACCCATGGGATCCAGGTATTGAATGGGATTCCAGGTAGGAGTTTTCTGTCCGTAGTGATCTCCTAGCACGATCACCTTACGTGCGATGAATGCCCCGCGCAACCCCGTAGCTATGATTACGGCTGGAATCAGATAGATCAACTGCGCGAACGCCATGGAGGTTGATTCAATGATTTGTCCAGTGCTCACTGCACAAGCAGTACCTATGAAGATAAAAAATCCAAGCAGCGCGGGTCGTATCATCATCTACCCCATCCCAAATTTTCGCAGGTAATAGGCGATTGAAGGATAATCATAGAGATCGAATTCAGTGGAATCTTCATTCTCATCAAAACGACTTTCAACATGATCCAGGCTCATATTGCGATCCATGGCCATAAAGTGAAATACGGCTCTGGCATTTTCACGCAGATCCCCGTGATCTTGATCCCAGAGTACCTTTCGACAATAATAGGCTGTTCTCTCGAAGGTTCTTTGAGTGATGGCCATCCATCGATATGCCCTCTCTTGATCAAGATGGTCCCCTTCTCCCGTAATAGCGTGTTCAAAGGGAAGGCTCTTGAGAAGTTCAATCGAGCGATTCGCGTCCTCAGGAAACTGATGGCTCGAGACCGGGGTAAGAAAGGTGCAGTATTCATAGCTCTCCCCCTGCGGCTGAAGCATAATACCTACGAATAGAACTTTATGTTCAAACTCCAGAATTGAGATATGGTCGGATCGTTTGCTATGACCGGGAGTCTTGAGCAACAGGTATTTTCTACCGTCCAGCTTTAGAAACTCCTCGTCCTGCATGAGGGTATAACACGGTCGTTTATGTGCCAGATCCGAGTTTTTCTCATGGCACAGGAGTTTATAGTCAAAAGACATGGGTTCTTTCTGGGCAAGATACTCATAATATTTTAAATTCTTGGTGTAAGAATCTGATTTATGAGTAAGAAAAATGCCAGTAAGAGGTGTATTTTTCAATCGTACTCCGTAGATGACCTGCGCGACACTGTCCAGTCCGTCGGACCCGGGGTTGATGAGGTGAATGGAGTCCTTCTGCAAGAGCAGGAACGAGCGGGTACCAACCCGTAAAATATCCTTAAAGGGTAGCGAGCCCTGAAATTGGGAAGCGATCCTTCGCTCAAGTTCGGGAAGAGTCATATCGAGAAGTTCGTTGAGCTCTTGTCTAACCTGTTTCTTCAACATAGTAATGATCACCTTCCTCTCCCCTGGAATCATTTTCAAGATAAGGCTTGAGAAATTGTCCTGTGTGAGATCTTGGCTCGCTGAGAATCCCCTCTACGGGCCCCTGGTAGACAATTTCACCTCCACCATTGCCGCCCTCTGGACCAAGATCTATGAGGTAGTCAGCACAGCGGATCACATCTAAGTTATGTTCAATGACAACAACGGTATTGCCCTGGTCCACAAGTCTGCTTAAAACTTTCAGGAGCTTGTGAATATCATCGAAATGAAGTCCGGTGGTAGGTTCGTCCAACAAATAGAGTGTTTTACCAGTGGAGCGTCTGGCCAGTTCCCTGGAGAGTTTTACTCTTTGCGCCTCTCCGCCTGAAAGTGTGGTTGCGGGCTGTCCGAGGTGAATATAGCCAAGACCTACATCCTGTAGGGTCCTTAAAATACGGCGGATAGTAGGAATTCCATCAAAAAGCTCCACAGCTTCATCAATGGTCATATCAAGAATTTCCGAAACATTCTTTCCCTTGAAACGAATTCGCAGGGTAGCTTCGTTAAAACGCTTTCCTTTACAGGACTCACAGGTAACAAAGACGTCGGCTAAAAAATGCATCTCAACTCTGATTACCCCAGCCCCCTGGCAGGATTCGCAGCGACCCCCTTTTACATTGAAGCTGAAGCGACCTGGTTTATAACCATAGATCCTGGATTCCTCCAGGCCGGAAAAGAGATTACGGATATGATCAAAGAGTTTTACATAGGTGGCGGGGTTTGACCGGGGGGTTCTGCCAATCGGCTGTTGGTTAATGTCGATAACGCTGTCAAAATACTCCCAGCCCTTCATCTCAGCGTGTTCTCCAACCAGAACCGAAGATCTGAAAAATTTCTTCTGGGCCGCAGGCCATAGAATGGAATTAACCAGTGAGGATTTTCCGGCACCAGATACCCCTGTCACGGCTACAAAACAGCCGACAGGAATTCTCGCGTCTACTTCCTTGAGATTGTTTTCAGACGCACCCAATATTTCCAGAAACTCTCCTCGAGGAACCAGTTTCTTACGATCTGGAAGGATCTTTAATTTTCCTGTCAAGTAACGGGCAGTCAAGGAAGTTGGATGTTCTAAAAGCTTGTTATAGGGACCTGAGAAGACGATCTCTCCGCCCAATTTTCCAGCCCCGGGTCCAAAATCCACAACATGATCCGCTGAACGGATCGTATCGGTGTCATGTTCTACCACCAGTACGGAATTTCCTATATCTCTCAAATGCTGCAAGGTTTGAATCAGTCGATGATTATCGCGTTGATGCAGCCCGATAGAAGGTTCATCAAGAATATAGAGTACCCCGGTCAATTCACTGCCTATCTGGGAAGCAAGGCGGATGCGCTGGCTTTCACCTCCGGATAAAGTCGGAGCAAGCCGATTGAGGGTCAGGTACTCCAAACCTACCGAACACAAGAATCCCAGGCGCGATCGAATCTCCTTGAGGATTTCTCCGGCGATTTTCAGATCATTGCCATCCAGGGCCAGATTGTCCATGGAATGCGCGGCCTGGCGTATGGTTTGAGAACAAAGAGAAGGAACGCTGTGCTCATTGATCAGAACCGATCTTGATTCAGCTTTAAGGCGAGTACCCTCGCATTTAGGGCAGGTAATATTGCGTACGTGTTTGGAATGGGATTCTCTGAGCTGAACACTCTCCCCGGCAGACTCTTGAATCCTTAATAAATAGGAATTCACCAACCCCTTAAAATGGTGTCGAGAAAATCGGGGTGTGTCGGAACCCAGTTTTGCTTCATTCTTCTCAGCGGAACCAAAGAATATATAGTTCTTCTGGACTTCACTCAACTGGTGGAAAGGGATGTTTGGATCAATTTCAAGCTGCTCAAGAATGGAGCGAATCACCCTATAGGTCCATCCCTTTTTTCGTTTCATCGCCGAGGCCCAGGGCAAAATGGCCCCTTTGGAGATCGAGAGATCTGGATTCTCGACAAAAGTATTTTCATCAACGGTGATGGTCGTTCCTAACCCGTTGCAGTGAATACACATTCCCAGGGGGCTATTGAAGGAAAAGGTTTGAGGAGAGAGTTCAGAGAATGAAAGATGGCAGCTCGTACATGCCAGCCTTTCACTAAATACCACGTCTTTGTCCTCCTCCACCAAATGAACCAACATGTTCCCCTCACCAAGCTGAAGCGCTAATTCCACTGAGTCTGTGAGGCGGTTTGAAATGGAGTCCTTCACGACAAGTCGATCCACCACGATTTCGATATTGTGTTTGAGTTTCTTATCAAGCTCAATCTTTTCGTCGAGTGTACGTACCTGGCCATTGACCCTTACCCTCGAAAACCCAAGTCTTTCCGCATCCATAAATACTTCACGGTATTCCCCTTTTCGATTCGTAATTTTGGGAGCTAAAAGCAAGATTTTAGTACCGGAGGGCCAGCTCTTGATGAACCTGACCATTTGTTCAGCGGACTGCTTTCCTACCGGCTTGGAGCAGGTTGGACAATGCTGCCTGCCTACGCGGGCATATAGAACACGCAGATAATCATAAATCTCCGTTACGGTTCCGACGGTAGAACGCGGATTCTTAGCCGCGGCCTTTTGTTCGATGGAAATCGTAGGTGATAGTCCGCGGATCCAATCGTAATGCGGCTTTTCCATCTGACCCAGGAATTGGCGGGCATAAGCGGAGAGGGATTCCACATAGCGTCGCTGCCCTTCCGCATAGATCGTATCAAAGGCCAGAGAAGACTTTCCCGAGCCGCTCACACCGGTAAAAATGACCAGCTTTCCCTTTGGAATTTCCAAAAAGATATCTTTGAGGTTGTGTTCCCGGGCACCCTTAACGATCAATTGATCCATGGTCTTTTTTACAACATCCCCAGGCTTTGGAATAGGTATCGTCCCAAATTTATATCTTTTTACTTCGACGGCTATAGGCCTGACGTGCGGCCTCTTCTTCACGATTTCTAGCGTTTTCCACCGCAAAGGAGGCCTGTTGCGCAACACCCAGAACCAGGTTGTATTCGAAATCAGAAAACTCTGTAGCAGAGGCTGTAGATGTTTCTTTGGGATGAGCCAGGACCATGGCTCCGTAAACCTTCTCATATCTTAGGAGAGGAACTGCCATCACAGAGCAAAATTGAGACTTGGAAAGTCTGTCTAAAAGCTCTACCCCGAGGTCGTCCAAAGGAAACCGAAATCCACGTCCATGCGTTTTGAGTTCTCGAATGAGTTCATGATTCAGATCATCGCTAAAATCAAAGTCCTCACCTATGGATGCGGCCAGCTCATATTGTCCTGACAGTTCATTATAAACAACCAGTGCACCGTAGGGGATTCTCAGGGAACCGCAGACTCGGTCTAGCAATGCTCTGGCCATGGCATTAAGCTCAGCAATGGAAGAAAGTATTTTGCCGGTTTCGTAAAGAATAACGACCTCAGTATTGGTCTTTCGAAGCCTGTCTGAAATTGCGCGGATCAAAGAAAACAGGAGTGAGGAGGATAGTCTGGTGTCAGTTGCCGCCAGCTCACTAAATGCCCTGGCAGTGATTTTAACCAGGGTGGTTTCTTCTAAAGTAAAAACTGTGGCGGAATATGGCGCGGCTTCCAAAAGGCTCATCTCCCCAAAGAAATCGCCGGTTCGAATAATCCCAAGATTTTTAGCGCGTTTGTTTTCAGGATCGACTAATTTGGCGATTCCGACCGAACCCTCGTATACCAGAAATAAAGCACCATCACCCTGTTCTCCTTCACTCAATACCTTAAGTCCGGGGGCATAGCGAAGAATTTCCCCATGGCGCATCAGGTAGGACAATTTCCTGGGTTCCTCTTCGAAGGATTCAAATAGGGGGAGACTTAATAGGCTTTTTAGAGTTATGGGCATCAGAGGATTGGTTTGATATTTTCCGGATAGATGGCTTTGGATACGGCATCTTCAAAACTGATAATCCCGCGCTCATAGAGTTCATTCAGACTCTGGTCCATGGTTACCATACCCAGTTTCTGACCTGTTTGTATTGCCGAATGAATTTGGTAAGTCTTTCCTTCCCTGATGAGATTGGCTATGGCTGGAGTCACCAGAAGAATCTCCCTGGCCGCCACCCTGCCCCCGGTCTTCTTGGGAAGCAATTGTTGAGATAAGATTCCCCGAAGAGTGGTAGAAAGCTGAGCTCGAATTTGCTCCTGGGCATAAGCTGGAAAGGCGTCAACGATTCTGTCTACTGTCTGGGCTGAATCCTGGGTGTGTAGAGTGGATAGGACTAGATGCCCGGTCTCAGCGGCTGAAATTGCGGCCGCTATAGTCTCAAGATCGCGCATTTCCCCTACCAGAATGGTGTCTGGATCTTGTCTCAAAACATGACGTAGCGCAAGAGGAAAAGATTCCGTATCAGTCTTGAGTTCTCGTTGATCAACAATGCAGTTTTTGTGCTTATGGACGTATTCAATAGGGTCCTCAA
>Ga0257124_1001162_pt1 | contig 21066 bp, 33 predicted proteins | sample SI106_150metaG_FD_190154 | JGI IMG/M metagenome (GOLD analysis project Ga0257124, IMG submission 190154) | Marine microbial communities from Saanich Inlet, British Columbia, Canada - SI106_150 | ecosystem: Environmental > Aquatic > Marine > Inlet | place: Canada: British Columbia | collected...
CAATCTTTAGGTGTGCATTAAGTGCTACATCAGATACAGATACGTTCAGTCCCTCAGCACACTGAGATAACATAGTATGAATCTTATCATAGTCCAGTAGCTCCAGCTCACCACTACGTTTCTTAACATATACTTCCTTAGTCTTCATAAGGACCTACCTTAAATTCAACCACCAACTCACCTGACTCATTAACAAATGATTCGTAAGTTAGTTGTCCTCTGTTGTGCATAATAACTGCATCAATCATACCTTCTTTGTATGCTCTCTTGTCACTGTAGTATATCCACAGTGCACCCACTACCAACCACACTATACTTAATGTTATTAAATCATTCATAAAACTCCTCAAACCTATCACGCTTTTCCCATAGTTTATTCCCGAAGACCTCAAGTATGTCTTCAGGTTCTAACTCTAACTCATCACATATCAGGCACACATCATAGTTCTGTGATACCCTGTCTTTAAGTTCTTCAAGTGTTATCATATCAGAAGTTCCCTGCCACTGGGTCTACATAATAAGAAGTAATCTTTCCCGTTGGTCTGCTTGTAAGTGAATTGTTATAGCATTCATCTTTGAAGCCACAGAAGGCACAGTTCATACACAATCTCTCTTCACCTGTCTTCTTACTAACAGTGGTAGCATTAGCTATACGCATAGGTGGTGTGTCTAGTTCCATCTTAACACTGAGTTGCTTGATGTGTTTGTCAATGTCTGTCTCTAACTCCTGCTTACATAACTTAAGTGTTGATTTGTTTTTATTAAATGCTAAGAAGTAACCAGTATCTCTACCTTTTGTCTTACCATAGCCTGATAGTTGTTTGATGTAACCAAAGGCATCATCTTTAATACCATCATCTTTAAACTTATTGTCATATGACCAAGCACTTGCAGTCTTAACATCCACTAGTTCACCATCAATCTCACAATCCTGTGAGCCATTGACACCCTCTACTATATGTTTACCTTGCTTACCTGTTACCTTGTGTCCTGATAGTTCAACCAGCCCTAGTAGTACAGCTTCTAGTAGGTGTCCTTGTAAGAAGGTAAGGTATACACTGCCCTCAATAGGCTCTTCAGCCACACCTTTATACTTATACCACTGTGCTCTCTCACATCTACCTATACCTGACATACGTAGCCCTGTGCTATGCTCTCTTGCAGTAAGGGCATCAACTAAGGCATCACTTACTTCCTTACCTACTGTATCAGCTATCTTCTTAAGGTCACCTGTGTGTACCTTATCTTCCATCATCTTATATACATCTTGTACTACTGTGTTAATTGTTTTCACTGTCATACTCCTCTGTTAGTAAATCTAAATACCACCTTGCTTTGTTTAAGTCTTCAATACCGTTCTTGAATTTGTATCTACTTAGATATTTTACCACATTTCCTTCGAGGTAATTAAACTTTTGGTCTAAAATAAATTCAATTACTTCTATCTTCCCTTGCTTGTAGTGGCTGGGGTTAATGTTATCCTTCATTAGTCTTCTCCTCTGTTATTTTTGATATGAGTTCTTCAATCTTTAATAGATATATACTGCTTGCGTTGTTGTCACCACCTGAAACCTTACGCCCTTCTTTATACACCTTCTTTAGTTTATCTGTTGGAAGTATAAAGCCCATAATAAATTCACCTTTGTGTGTTAGATTATGTATCCACAAATCAGACTCGGTTGCTTCAATACCACTAGGTTTTCCGTAGCTCTGATACTCAATACATATATTTCCAGTTCTCTTCCACATATCCTTCTCGGTTTTAACTTCAGCAGTTCTAAGTGCGTTGGCTGTAAAATCTTCCCATTTCTCCCCAAATTTTAAATCCAAATCAAACTTACTAAACTTCTTACCTCTATTGTTAGCCTCAACTGTTGTGTCTTTAGTGTGTGTCATTCCAACTTCCTCCTATTGAATACTCCCCGTCCATCGGGCAGCGTAAGTTATAATATTGTGTGGTGTCTCTCATTGCCTGCACTACCTGCTTACCTATCTCATCAGCATCCTCTGGTGCACACTCAATCTGTATCTCATCGTGTATCACACCTAGCTGGTGGTAAGGTAGGTTACATTTCTCGTGAAAGATAACCCAAGCTCTCTTAGCTATGATACTACCTGCTGATTGTAGTAAGAAGTTAAGTGCTGAGTGTGGAGACCTAGTCTTAATATGTCTCTTGTCTATTGCCTTAATCCACCCCTTGTTACTAGCATTCTCTATCTGTTCTCTCAGTTTAGCGAGTGATGGTGTGTTAGATAAGAAGTCAGACTTGATTTGCTTACCTTCCTTTTTACCACCACCTACAATCTTACCAATCAAGTCATCACCACCACCATACAAGTAGGCGTAGATAAACCTCTTTGCTTCGTTCCTAGTGCCTAGTCCTGCTGACTCTTGGTTCTTAGTATGAATGTCACCCGTTAGGATAGTGTTAGTGTAGTCACTATCATTCATATAGTGTGCTAGACATCTTAACTCTAGTCCACTAAGGTCAGCACCAACCAACACCTTACCAGGATGTACTGTAAATAGGCTACGCATATCAGAACCAAACTCTTTGTTGCTGGCAGTCACCTGCTGTAGGTTAGGGTTACTACTACTCATACGGTTAGTTACTGTACCAATAGTATGCACCCTGCTGTGTATTGAGTGTGTGTCTTCATTAAACTCCTTCAACCAACTGTCTAGCTGTGACTTACGTTTCTGTAACATAAGATACCTAGCTATCACCTTAGCCTCAGGTATATCCACACCCTCTAGTGTTGACTCATCTACCTTAGGCTTACCTGTCTCAGTAAACACAGTAGGCTTCCAACCATAGTGCATAAGGTGGTGTGCTACCTGCTGTCTACTGCCTAGGTTAAGTGGAGGATAAGCAAAGTAACCATACTCACCATCATCATTAGTATGACATTGAAGCTTAACCTGCTTGGTATATGCCAGTGTTCTAGTGTTATCCTTTTTGAATTTACTCTTAAGCTCGGTAGCTCTCTTCCAAACAGGTAGTGGTTTAAATACTGAGTGAACCTCTTGCTCAGCCTTTCTAAGTTCTTCATTAACATCATACAACACCTCCAGTGCCTTACGTTTATCAAAGTACCACCCATACTTCTCTTGTCTAGAGCAGTGCTTCTTAGTAGCATACTCTAACTCCAGTGCATCACGACCTTGGTCTCTTACTGCATCAGCTAAGTGTAGGTATAGTTTAGTTGTGACTTCCACATCCCTTACACAATACTCTAACATCTCATCAGTGTAATGTGTCCAATCATCGTAGTCACCCTTATCAAAGTTCAACCTATCACCCCAACTAGCCAGTGAATGACCACCTTCTCTCCTAGGGTCAGTGAGCTGTGACATAATGATAGTGTCCTCAACCTGTATGCCTGATAGGTCAACACCCATCAACCTCTCCAACACTGGCACATCAAAGGCTATACCATTATGAAACACCAGCACAGTTGCACAACTAAGCCAGTCATTGAACTGATTGAGTGTATCAGGTGTGAATGTTACGACCTCTTTAGTCTCTATGTTCTGACACGCAATACACCATATGACAGTGGGGTCTAGCCCATCAGTCTCTATGTCACAACTAAAAATCATTATTAGCACCTGATGCTGGGTCGTGCCCCTTCTCTAGCCTACCACTAATGGTATCAAAGTGTGACCAACCTGCTTCACCTGTCTGTCCTGTCCTGCGTAGCTTGGGTACTCTGATACGTATGGCGTTACGTTCATACTCATCCTCTGCTAGTTTGTTACGACTAAATAGTATGTTGTTGTGACAAGCCTGTGGTATAGCACCACTACCTTTAACATCATACTCACTTATTTTGTGTGGACTACTACCATCATCAGGCTTACGAGTATGTGTACTTAGTATTACACACGCCTTAGTTTCTTTACACAACTTAATAAACCTATCCATCACCTCTTCAATATTCTCATTGGATAAATTCTTAATAGCAGTATGTAGTGGGTCAAGTAGTATGACAGTACACCCTAGTCCTTTGACAAAGTATCTAATCTTAGAGAACATCTCATCAATATCAATACTACCACCACCATCATCGTGTAGTTGAATGGTAGAGCCAAATCCAATATCAATAGCGTTACTCATTATGTTATCAACGTCTAACTCTTTAGGCTTTAACAATTGCAAGTTAGTTTCTGTGTGTACACTGACTACCTTACGTACTGTCTCATCAATAGTATCTTCAACCATAAAGCAACCAATCTTTTCATTAGTCTCAGTAGCAAAGTGATATATTAATTCATTAAGAATTGTTGTCTTACCAATAGATGTGTGTGCAATGATAGATGTAAGCTCACCTCGTGCTAACCCACCTCTAGTCATATGTTGTAGGTCACCAAAGCTATCGGGCAAAGGTATTAACTCTGTTGATTGATAGTCCATCAAAGCTAACCTCATATCCTCCACACTAGCAACACCTGATACGGTATAAGGCTTAGCATCCCACCACTCCTGCTGAAATAACTTACCATCACCTGCCATAAGGTACTCACTTGCATCCTTATGCTTACCTAACGTCAGTATCTTACATTTGTTTGGACCTAAGATAGGTGCTACCTTTTTGGATGCTTCCCTACCTGCTTCATCACTATCAAAGCATAGCACTACTATCTCAAAACTATCTAGGAATTCTAAGTTAGCCTTAATATTGTCAACACAATTAACACCGTTAGCAACAGATACAAAGTTATAGTTACCAAAGATATCATATGCTGATAGTGCATCCAGCTCACCCTCTAGTATAGTAATGAGTTTACCACCTGCTTTGATTAGATGTTGACCAAACAGTTGGTTGGTTTTACTAGTGTCACCACTACCAAAGAACCTCTTGCCTGACACCAACCTAGTTTTCATACCAACTAGCTCACCCTTCTGATTGTAGTAAGGGTAGTGGTGCTTGATTGGCTTACCATTCTTATCCACCTCAACCTTAACACCATACCTCTCCACTGTCTCAGCTCTAATCTTACGCTCAGTCAGCGGGTAGTATTCACCTATGTATTTGTGTATCCAGTCATCATCATTTTGTTTAGACAGAATAGGGGGTACTTTTGTACCATCTCCCTTGGTGTGGTAGTCACACTTGAAACAGTGTGTATGACCATCATCATATACACCTAGGTTATCTCTATTCCTGTCCTCTCCTTTATCTGCACACGCAGGACACTGTGCCTTATTTACTAAACTGCTATCCATTTATCTCTCCATTATTATAATTAGGTGGCTCGTTTATGGGGGACAGGTGAGCCAAGCCTGTTACTTATTTAAAACTCAGCTGGGTCGTAGTCTCCTGCACCTTCAGCCTTCTCTTCTACTCGTACCTTCTCGATGTATGTGTATGCATCATAAGGTGCTTTACCTTTCTTAACTACAATCGTTACCTTATCACCGAACAAGGACAGGTGTGATGACCCTACCAATTCCTTATCCGCATTGTAAACCTGTGGCTCACCGAAGTCCACCTTTCTTTTGGCAGTGATTTGTTGTAGACCTTTGTACTCTTTGAGTGCTAAGCCCTCTTTCTCTGCTGTCTTAAGACTATCCTTATCTAAGGCTACAGTAATCTTATAATTAGTAGCACCCATATAGTTATCTGGATTTGTGATATGATTGAAGACAACTTCACCTGTTAATGTTATATACTCTGACATCTTTATTACTCCTTTTATTATTTAACTTTCTTATGACCACCAAACCTATGGTGACCACACCTAACTAAGTTAGCATACTTAGGTACTATCCTTACTGACTATCCAACTTAGTAGTTTATAACTAAGTAGTAATTAGTAAAGTGTTTATCTAAGTAACTAACTAAGTGTTATTATAGCATACTTTTATGTCACACTATATCTTTTTTATTATTTATTTTACATCTTAATTGCTTCCAGTTAGTCAGTGCTAAATCAAGTTCAAACTCAGCCCTCTCAAATTGGTCAAACAAATCCTCACCTTGTGTGCTGATGTAAGCAGTACCATCAAAGTACAACCTACCTGCATCCACTTCATCTAATATATAGTCTGTTGTTCTACTCATCACACTCTCCTAAACATTTACTAAGTATGTTCTCTCTTTCCTTCTCAAGTATCCTTAGTTGGTCAATACCTACATCAACTTGGTGTCTTATACCGTGTATTGATTTGTTAATCCTGATTAAATCTTCCTTTAGTTTGTTTGTCCAGTTAATCATTGTGTTATCCTTCATACCCTTTCTCCTATTATGTTGTCATTATTGTTACGCCACTCTGTTCTCTGCACCCTACGATAAGACTCGAGTGCTGTCTGTTGTGGTATTGTTAGTTCGTTGCCCTCTCTATCAGTGTCCACACCATCTAAGTATGCAGGATTAAGTTGTATGCCCCACACTACTTTGACAGGTGTGTCAACCCACCTACTTGCTGACTTATTAAGCCACACCTTCTCATACCCACTCATAATTTACCTCTGATTCTTTTATTATCCTCAACTAATTGCATAATCCTATTCATATTATCTACAATAGTACCCGAACCATACAACTTCTTTAGTTCTTCTATGCGTATGTTACCCTCATCGTTACGAGGATTCGATTGTCGGGTACTTCTGTGTGTACCCCTACCGTTGGTATCATTATTCATTTAATCCTCCTTTAAATAGGTTATATCAACACCTCTGTTTTCTAGTTCAACAACAACCTCAGAGGGTAGTTCAGGTACACCATCATAGTCATATATTGCACCATCCTTGAACCACAAACCACCACCAAGCATATCACCTAATTCATTGTGTTCAAAATACCCGTACTCTCCATCATTAGCAAGTGCCACCTCATAGTTACCCGTATTTGTTACCTTGTAAGTTCTTGTATTCATTATCCTACTACCTCCCAGTCAAGTTCATCACCATCTTCATCTAACTCGGTTATATACTGCCTCTCAGGTGAACTATAATCACATTCACCTGCACTTGAAGATTGGTAAGATTTCCAATCTTCACCTTTGTTGTGTACAACATTAAGTACATCATATTTAATGTACCAACTCGTTACATTTCTCAGGTCAAAGTCAATCTCAAACCAAGTGGGTGCTACATATAGTGCCTCTACTTTATATTTCATACTTCCTCCTTTAGTTTCCTTATTAGGGCATCTTCCGCTATTGTCGGCAAACTCTTGATAGTTGCCCATAACTCTTTATTAGTAGATGTTAACTCATTAACCTCTATTACTAATGAGTCCCTTTCCTCTTGTAGTTCTAAGGCTTTGTCCTCTGCTATATGGCAGTCTAATAGGTATTGCCTTGCTTTATCTTCGCTCTCCGTTCTTAGTTTATCCACTAGTGGGGATTCAGGCATATAGTTCTCACTAAACCACCCAGCATCTCCATTCTCAAAAGCCTCTACATCTTCCTGAAGTTCATCTAAAGCCTCATCTTTTGTGCCTTTAAAGTTTCTAAAGATTATCATCTCCAGTCTGTATGTACCCTCTACTTTATATTTCATAATTATCTCCTGTCTGTTCCAATTTCTTCACTGATAATATCATCAATATTATCTCCATAACTATCCCATAATGACCTAGTCATATGCTCTACTACTGCACTTACACCATCAATGTAGTCGTTATCACCTATCTCATCATCAAGATACAGTCCTCTGTCAGTAATATCATCCTCTACCATCTTATAAAGGACACGTTCCATTCTACTGACAAATTGTTGATAACGTGCTTCGTTAATCTCCACCTGCCACTCTGTTAATTTACTCATATTATTCTCCTTTTAATCTAATAAAATCATATATTCTTCAGGGTGGTTTTGTCTAAACCAATCAATCCCTTTCTGCATCTCACTATATAGTCCCATAACCTCAGCACCTTGTATTACATCATACACTGCCACTGCTTCGGGGTCAAGAGTACACTCTCCAAATCCAAACTTATTCTTAATTAGTTCAGGCTCTTTACCTATCATCATACCTTTGTATGGTAGTTTATTTTCACTCATATTATCCTCCTATTACTGTATATTCTGCCTTATTGGCTCTAACAGACACGATTGTGTGTAAATTAATCGTTCTATATCCCATTACCTTAACATCAAAGGTCGTATCATAGGTATTATCGTACCTAGTTACCTTATTTACACCACCTTTTAGGTACTTTTTGACACCAAATCTACCATTACACTGTCTAAGTGTGCCATCTTGTTTAACAAATTTGACTGAAAAGAACTTGCCTTTTTGGTCTGTTAATAGTTTGTCTAGTTTCTCTCTAGTTACATTCAACTTTATCATATGTATCACTCCATCTTATTATTATTATTAATGTGCTAGATAAGAGATATTCTTTATCCCTTTATCCCAGCACTTCCTACACTCACCACACTCACCATTGTTATCGAATGACTTACAAGTTGCCTTGCTTTTATCCGTAACAACGGTGCTTGTGTTGCTATATAAAGGTGCTTTACCGTCCACCATACTACCACTAAGGCGTATGACAATATTATTAGGTAAATCCCCTTTATAATTCTTTATAATCCTACTTTCTTTAGTAGGTAACCAATGTTTAATAGTTGGTGTTTGTCTTACTACTGACAATATCTTATCAAAATGTTCTACACTTTGCAAATCACCACTATCGTGCCATCTAAAAACACCTTTATCCCTTATATCCTTTTTATTAGATATGAGATATACCATAGCACTAACCCATTCAGGCTTATTTATTGACAATAATCTACGTTCTTGTGCTTCTACAATAGCAGGGTATCGCTTATAATTACCCTTTAAAGCATAACAACTTGAACATACACTATTTTTAATTAATCTTAATCTACTCCCTTTAATACACTTATTAGCGGGTATTGAATAACTACTCGATGGCATTTTACTTGTGGTGGTTAATCCTTCCACCACTGATAATGCTTGTTTAATTGTATTTATAGGCGTAAATAAATTGTTTGTTATATCCATTTTATTTATCCTTTATTTTTGTTAATCCGTTATATTTAAAATCTTTATCAATCATAAAATAAACAATCTTATTATCTGTTTCTAATATCTTATAAAATTGCTCATTCTTTTTTTGTAACACGTTATAAAAACTGTATATCTTTTTCACTTTATCCCCTATCTTTATTTGGAATAATTCCATTATCCCTTATTAACAGTTATTTGTCAAATCTAAATAACCTTATTAAATAATCATAATTTAAATATATAATTATCAATAATAATAATATGCAATAAATAAATAATAAAAAACCAAATACGCTATAAAATAAAATCATAATTAAAACCCTTTGTTTTTGTAACACGTTATAAAAATATACATATAAGAGAAAACAAAACGCGTTTAATTAGTTTCTCAATTTATACTTATAATTATACGCTTATGATGTTATTTTGTCAAATTGTAACAAGGTGCAAAGGCATAACACAAAAGGGATTAAACATATTACAAGAATTATTTTAATAAATAGTTACCTTTTTAAATTCAAAGGCGTATAATGATAACTATCTACTGAGAGGTTAAGCCCTCAAAGGGATATTATAATAAATAAAAAGAGAGTTAAATAAAATGACAAATAAAAAAGAAAATAAAAATATAACTGTTGACTTGGTTAATAACACAAAAAACAAAGATATAAGTAAAATCAACCTTTCAACTAATGAAAAACATCTATACAATAAAGTGGTCGGACATAATAAAGAGGGTGCGAGTATAAATAAAGATGTTTCTATGCTATTAAAAACGGGCAAGAAAGGCATTGAGTCAGTTGAACGTATCGCCAAAGCCCTTAAAGATAATAACGAGCCTTTAAATGCTTATAAAATGGCGGTATCAAGGTTTTATAAAGATATGCCAAAAGAGAATAAGTTATCATTGCAGGGATTAGGTGCTAACGGCGTGCCATTTATCGGTAAACTATCTAACAGTGGCGGGAATAGCGAAAAGAAAAAGGCGGTCAATATGAATATAAATAGTATTGATTTGTTTTTCGATGAAATGAGTGTTAATGAAGAAGACGCCTTTAATGAGTATGTATTTGACTTCGCCGATAAACTCAGCATTGAGTTACAACAGGCGTTAGTTAATCACTTACAAGATAATATAAAAAACGGTGCTATTTATGACCCTCATAAGAGTAAGAAAGTCGCATAATTAGTTAATAACTAATATTAAACCCTGCTTTTATAGCGGGGTTTTTTTACGCCCAGCATAATCTAAATGAGAATGATTATCATTAGCATTACTCAGTTGGTGGTGGTTTGTCAATAGAATAATAAAGAAGTGTTACTATTATAGAAGTGTAAATTAAAGCATTAACACAAGCCCCACGCGTATCATAAATTAAACGATTGTTAGTCAACCAAGGGCAATACCAAGGGCAATATTAAACGTGGCAATACGGGGCAGTATCAAGCCTTATATGATGTCCACGCCTTTGTGGTATATAACCCTGTTAACCATAGGGGTATTATCCTGTATATACGCCCCGCCCCACCCCTTTTCGCGAGAAGAAATTATTTGGGGAAACCCACCTCCAAGTAAAATTCAAGGTTTTCCATTCTACATTAGTATTCTCTAATATCGGGCTAAGTGTGTACTCTTCACCAGGATGCGTATAGGAGGTTTGTCAATCTATATATCTCTAAAGAGATATACACTATGAAATAGTTACTTATTGGTCTAATTTTATGGTATAATAAGTATATTATTTATACAGCATACTACGTTAACAACTTCTGCATAACAATCATTATATCAGATGCGATATCGGGGTACAGTGTCCACACATAGTTACATTAAGAATGTGCATTAGTAACACTTTACTTTACAAACTAACATCAATAACAACTAATGAATAAACAATCAGAATTATAACTAACGTAGTAGAGATATAGTTAATATAATATTTATTGTCATAAAGGTTAATGTCAATCTGGTTTTATGGTATAATACTACTATTGAAATATATTATTTTTAATAAATTATGAGTAAGCCTAATCCTCCTAAAGTGTCAAAAGAAATAATTGCCAAAGCTCAGTACAAAGCTGCTGCTAAGACTGGCAAACTTCCTAGTGATATTATTATTGAAGTAGAAAGGAAGAGAGGTCCTGCTACTAGAGGCAACTCTATATTGTCACAAGCTAAGGGTGGCAAGAAATCAAGACTAGGTAAGAATAAGTATAATCCTACTGATGATGATTATGGTAAGGTAGAGGAAATGGTCACAATAGGATTGGACCAACACACTATTGCTAAGATAATGGGTGTCTCTATAGCCACCTTAGTAAAGTATTATAGACATACCTTGGATACAGCTAGAGAGAAACGTACTGCTAGTGTAGCAGGTGTGGCTTATAAGATGGCTATGTCTGGTGACTCAGCTAGTATGACTACATTCTGGCTTAAGACACAGGGTGGTTGGACACCTAAGCAACATATTGTACACGAAGATAGAAACTTTGATATTAGTTGGTCTGAGGATGAAGATGATATAGCTGATGCTAACAGAAGAGAACCTACTATCCAGTAATGCAGGATAAGAGGGAGGAGAAACGTAAAGGGATTGTAATACCTTATACGCCCAGAGTATTACAAGCAAAGCTACACAATGAGTTAGCTAGATTTAATGTTGTAGTTTGTCACAGAAGATTTGGTAAGACTGTATTTGCTATTAATCAGATGATTAAGTCAGCTATACAAGACTTACAGTTAGGTAAGAAAGCACCAAGATATGCATACTTAGCACCGCTATTTAAGCAAGCTAAGACTGTAGCTTGGGATGAATTAAAGAGATTGTTGTATGATTTCCCAGATGTTAAGTTTAATGAGGCTGAGCTAAGGGCTGACTTTATGGGTGCTAGGATACAGTTATATGGTGCTGACAATCCAGATACTTTAAGAGGTATATACCTTGATGGTGTCATCTTAGATGAGTATGCCCAGATGAACCCTAAGATGTATAGCGAGGTTATAAGACCTGCACTATCAGATAGGAAAGGTTGGGGTATCTTTATTGGTACACCTAAGGGTAAGAATGAATTCTATGATATTTACCACACAGCTAAAGAGAAGAAGGGCTGGAAGAGATTCTTATTCAAAGCATCTGAGACTGGTATATTAGATGATGAAGAATTAGAGATGGCTCAGCAAGATATGGCTGAGTCTGAGTTTGAACAAGAGTATGAGTGTAGTTGGTCTGCAGCACTGAGAGGTGCATATTATGCCAAAGAGCTGGAAGCTGCTTATGATGAGCAACGTATAGGTAAAGTACCTTATGACCCATCTAAGCAGGTTATCACAGCCTGGGACTTAGGCGTATCTGATAGTACCTCTATATGGTTTGCACAATATGATGGTAAGGCAATTAACTTAATTGATTATTATGAGAACTCAGGTGAGGGACTACCCCACTATATTGATTTATTAAATCAGAAAGGTTATAATTATGGTGCACATATTGCACCTCACGATATTGTAGTAAGAGAATTTAGTACAGGTAAAAGCAGGAAAGACTTAGCATATAACCTAGGTATTGAATTTCAAGTTGCACCTAAGTTAAAGGTTATGGATGGTATTGATACTGTCAGAACTACCCTTAATAGATGTTGGTTTGATGAGACTAAGTGTCAGAAAGGTATAGATGCTTTATTACAGTACCGTAGCTCTTATGATGATAAGAAGAAGATTTGGAGTCAGAAACCAGTACACGACTGGACTTCACACGCAAGTGACAGTTTCAGATATTTATGTAATACAGAGGTAGTGTTCACAGGGAACGACTCTGCTTGGAGTAAGGAATTACCTAAGCAGGATTTAAGTTGGGTAATATAATAGGAGAAGGGAATGAATTCAGTTGAGAAGAAAGCATATGATAAAGAATACTATGCAAAGAACAAGGAAAAGATAAACGCTCAGAATAGGGATTGGAAGAAGAACAACCCAGGATATGCAAGAGAGAAGGCACTTCTTGATAAATATAATTTAACACTTTCACAATATGATGAAATGTTTGAGTCACAAGGTGGTGATTGTGCCATATGTAAAGAACCAGAACATAAAGCACCTAGCGGTAGATTTCACGTAGACCACTGTCATAGCACTGGTGAGGTGAGAGGTCTGTTGTGTCACCACTGTAATACTGCTCTTGGTGGGTTTAAGGATGATGTTTATACACTAGCATCAGCAATTAAATATCTAAGTGAATATAATTTTGAGGAAGTATTATGAGTTTAAATCCCCGCTGGCTAGAAAATAAGATTATTGAGATGTCAGAAGACATTAGAGAACTAAAGGAATTGCTGAGAGCAGTAGCTAAAGCACCAACTAAAGGTACAAAGTAAATATGAAGATGACCAAGAGAGAACTAGCCGCCCACGTAGAACAAGAGATTCAAGGTGCTCTTGGCTATGGTGATGGTAAACTAACTCGTCAGCGTACTGATGCTATGGATAGATACTATGGTAAGAAGTATGGTAATGAGCAAGAAGGTCGTTCTCAAATTGTCACACGAGATGTTGCTGATGTAATCGAATGGATTATGCCAAGCCTAATGAAGATATTCACAGGTGGTGATAAGGTAGTACAGTTTGAACCTCAAGGTCCTGAAGATGTAGAGATGGCTAAGCAAGCTACTGACTACACTAATTATGTTATTATGAAACAGAACCCAGGCTTTAGTATTATCTATAGCTGGTTCAAAGATGCACTACTACAGAAGAACGGAATTGTCAAGCACTTCTGGGATGACACTACCGAAGTAACAAGAGAGGAATATAAGAACCTCACAGAAGAAGAATTTACTTCACTACTTATTGATGATGATATCGAAATAGTAGAGCATACAGCAAACGGTACAGAGGAATTAGTTGAGGGTCAATTACCACAACCTATTACTCACGATGCTGTAGTTAAAAGAACAAGAGAGAGTGGTCAGGTTTGTATTGAGCCTGTACCACCAGAAGAATTCCTAATTAATAAGTACGCAAAGGGAATCGAAGATGCAAGATTTGTTGGGCATAGAGTCAAGAAAACTAAGTCTGAGCTATTAGCACAGGGCTATCCTAAAGCCAAGTTGGAGAGAGCATTCTCTGCACAAGAAGCTGAATGGAAGTCTGAGAGATTAGCCAGGTTTGATTATGATGGTGACTCTAGTTATCCTAATGGAGATATTGATGATGGTGTTTGGGTAACTGAATGTTATATCAGGGTAGACTTTGACAACGATGGTATAGACGAATTAAGAAAGATAACGAAGGTCGGAGATGAACTATTAGATAATGAGGCTGTGGACAGTGTTCCCTTCTCCTCCCTTACACCTGTTCCAATGCCTCATAAGTTTTATGGTTTGAGTATTTATGACTTAATCTCTGACCTTCAACTAATTAAGACTACCTTAATGCGTAACTTGTTAGACAATATGTATCTAACAAATAATGGGCGTTATGAAGTAGTCGAAGGTCAAGCCAACTTGGATGACCTTATGACCAGCAGACCTGGAGGTATTGTAAGAGTACGTACACCAGGTGCTGTGTCACCACTAGCTACTCCACAGCTAGACCAGAACTCCTTTAATATGCTGGGCTATTTAGATAGTATTAGAGAAGAGAGAACGGGTGTTAACAAGAACAGTATGGGGATTGGAGATGGTGGCTTAAAGTCACACCAAACTGCTACTGGTGTAGCACAAGTAATGACTGCAGCACAACAGAAGATTGAATTGATTGCTAGAGTATTCGCAGAGACAGGTATGAAGGACCTTGCCAATAGTGTGTACCAACTTATACAGAAGTTTGAATCGCCTGAGAAGATTGTCAGACTAAATAATAAGTGGACTACTTTATATCCTGCTGAATGGAAAGAGAAGATGGACTGTACTGCACAGGTAGGTCTAGGCTTTGGTAACAAGGATATGAACCTTATGCACTTAGGTCAACTAGCTCAAACTATACAGATGGTTGCACAACACCCAGCTGCAGGTATGATGATTAAACCTAAGAACGTATATAACTTAATTGCTGAACAGATTAAAGCTATGGGTATGAAGAACGTAGAGGACTTCATTACAGACCCAGGAGACCAAGAACCACAACAACAAGGTCCTAGTCCAGAAGAACAAGCTAAGCAAGCAGAGATGCAACTTAAGGCAGAAGAACTTAAGATTAAGATGCAGAAACTACAAACTGAGTCAACTCTTAAACAGAGAGAGATGGAACTAGATGCACAACTAGCACAGCAAGAGCTTGAACTTAAAGCATCAGAAGCCCAAGTTGATATGCAAATCAAAGCACAAGAATTAGAAATTAAGAAAGCAGACTTAGCTCTTAAACAACAAGAGTTAATATTAGAGAGGGAGCAAGGAAGACCAGTTCGAATAGGAGATGATTAAATGGAGTGTTGTAAGGACTGTGGTGATTTATTAGAGCTAGGTGATAACTGGCGTGAATCCTCTAAGAAGATACAGCACTATGTATGTAGCCCTTGTGTTACTAAAAGAACTACACAGAACAGAAGAAACAAGAAGTTAGAAGCAATACAGTATTTAGGTGGTAAGTGTTTAGATTGTGATGGTGTATTCCACTCATCAGTTTATGACTTTCACCACTTAAATCCAAAGGAGAAGGAGTCCAAACCGTCAGCCCTATTTGGGAATAAGTTTGAGACATTAAGGAAGGAGTTAGACAAGTGTGTATTACTATGCAGTAACTGCCATAGGATTAGACACAGCGGTAGCTTAGTATAAGCTATTGGTCCAACATAAGAAGGAGAAGTAATGGGAAAGAAAGGGAAGGATATACAAAGAGGTCAAGATGCAAAGAGATTAGTGGAAGACCCACTATATAAGGAAGCATTTGAAGATACAAAGAACCACTTGATTGAAATGTTATTACAAACTAAAATCAGTGAAGAGACAGAAAGAGATAGAATTTATATTACCATCAAGAGTCTAGGTCTAGTGGATGAACACATTAGGTCTGTACTAACTACTGGTAAGCTGGCTGAAGGACAGGACGAATTCTATTAATACAAATTAAAAACAAGGGAGATAACTATGGATTCTGCAGAGAATAACCAAGCAGTTGCACAGGCTTTTGAGAAAGCCAAAGAAGGGTCGTCAGAAGAGGCGGCAAATAATATCCTTAATATGTGGGAATCAGAAAATGACCAACCTACAGGCGAGGAAACCGAAGTTACTACAGAAGACGAGGTAGTGGCTGAGGACCAACAGGAAGATGAAGTCGAAACAGAAGAGGTCTCAGAAGAAGAGGAAGCCTCTGAAGAAGTAGAGACAGAAGATACAGGTGAAGAGGAAGCCGAAGAGGAAACTGAAGACCCTAGCTATACTATTAAGGTAGATGGTGAAGAGTACGAAGTTAACTTAGAGGAACTCAAAGCTGGTTATCAAAGACAATCTGACTATACTCGTAAGTCTCAAGCACTAGCTGAAGGACGTAAAGAAAACGAAGCAATTCAATCTGAGCGTATTAGATTAGAGCAAGAGAGACAGATGTACGCAAATGGTTTGCAAATGCTGAAAGAACAGCAGTCAGCCAAGCTTCAAGAGTTTAAAGATGTAGACTGGGAAAACCTTAAAGAGGAAGACCCATATGCATATATGCTTAAGAAGGATGAGTACCGAGATGCTCAGGATAAAGCAAGGAATGCTGCACAACAACAACAGATTGTACAGCAACAACAGCAACAACAAGAGGCACAGTCAAGAGCAACCTTTGTTCAAGACCAATACTCTCAGTTAGTTAATGCTTTACCTGAGTGGGACAACAAAGAGTCTACCGTTAAGGAAGACATTAGAAAGTTTGCAATATCTTCAGGGTATGCACCAGAAGAAGTTGACCAACTAGCAGACCACCGTAGTGTTCTTATACTTAAGAAAGCTATGGAGTTTGATAAGTTAACTAAGAAGGTAGCACCTAAGAAGAAGGCAATCAAGAAAGTTCCCAAGGTACAGAAGTCTGGAAGAGGTAAAGTTAAGTCTGAAGCAGCCGATGATAAAACCAAGAAAAAGCGTGCAAGGTTAAGGAAGTCTGGTCATCAAGATGATGCCGCTTCCGTATTTTATGATATGTTATAACAAGGGTTATAACTACAATATAAGGAAATAGTAATGGCTACTAATTTTAATACTTATGATGCACAAGCAATTCGTGAAGATTTGTCTGATGTAATCTATGATATCAGCCCAACAGAAACTCCGTTTCTATCTGGTATCGCAAAGAAAGGCAGTGTTTCTAACACTTACTTTGAATGGCAGACTGATGCACTAGCAGCAGCTTCTGGCACTAACGCAGCAGTTGAAGGAGCAGCAGCAGGTACTGCAGCAACTACAGCTACAACTCGTCTAGGCAACTACACACAAATCTCTAAGAAGGTTGTTGAAGTTACTGGTACTCAAGACAAGGTTAACAACGCTGGTAAGAAGTCTGAGCTTGCTCACCAACTTGCTAAAGCTTCTAAAGAGCTTAAGCGTGATATGGAAACTTCACTATTAGCTACTAACGCATCTGTTTCAGGTGGTGCTTCTACAGCTCGTGAGACTAGAGGTGCTGCAACTTTCATCACTACTAACGTAACTGATGCAGGTACTACTGGTACTCACGCAGCAATCGTTGAAGCTGATGTAACTGCAGTAGCAGAGTCTACTTGGAATGCTGGTGGTAACCCATCAACTATCCTATTAGGTGCTACTAATAAGAAGTTAATCACTGCTATGACTGGTCGTGCTAGTGCGACTCGTTCAGTTGTTGATGACAACAATACTGTTTACAACGCAGTTGATGTATATGTTTCTGACTTCGGTACTTTCAACATTCAGTTGGATAGATACTGTGACCAGGACATCGTATACTTCTTAGACCACGATATGTGGTCTGTTGACTACTTACGTGATTTCCAGACTATCGACATCGATAAGACTGGTGACTCTGAGAAGAAGATGCTTTTAGTTGAGTATGGCTTACGCTGTGGCAACGAAGCAGCTAACGGTAAGATTCAGTACACAACTGGTTAATAGCTAGTTGACTTAACCCCTTCTTAATTGAGGGGGTTATCATATTAGAGGAAGATACAGATGGGAATACAAACACAATTAGTAGAGAACCTAGACGGTTCTATAACCAATGTATCAACTCAAGATAACAAAGAAATAAAGAAGATTGCAGAAGATAATGCTATGCTTCGATTTGACTCAGCCCGTAGTGGCAGAGCACAGTATGATGGTGACTCACAATTCTCACACAGAGTAGCTCGTATACCTATTATTATGGTAGAGCAGATGATGAGAGAAGGTGTGTGGAATAACCAAGAACGTATGAAGGAATGGATGAATGACCCAGTCAACGCACCATTCAGAACAACAAAAGGTAAACTATAGATGGCACTAAGTACGTATACAAATATTAAAGATGCAGTAGCTGACTGGTTAGACCGTAGTGACTTAACTACTAGGATACCAGACTTTATAGCATTAGCTGAAACTAGAATCAATAGAGACTTGCGTATTAGACCTATGGAAGTACGTTCTACTATGACAACCACAGCAGATAAGAGATACTTTAACTTACCTGGTGGTTACTTACAGATGCGTAACATCCAACTGAATACTAACCCTATCAGAGCACTGGAGTATATTACTCCTGAGATGTTAGATAGATTGTATGGCAGTAGTTCAACAGGTGTACCAAGAGCATACACTATGATTGGTGATGAGATTCAATTAGCACCAGTACCAGACTCAGCATACACATTAGAGGTTGCCTTCTACGAGAAGTTTACATCACTAGGTGATGGTACTTCAGGTACTGTAACATCTAACTGGCTAACTAGTAATGCACCTGACTTATTATTATATGGTTCTCTATTAGAGGCAGAGCCTTTTATTAAGAATGATGAGCGTATACCAGTATGGTTAAATGCATACAGTTCAGCTATTGATAAGCTACAGAAGGCAGATGCAAGAGATAGACACTCAGGCTCACAGATGAGAGTACGTACTATCTACTCTGGAGTTGAGGGCTAATGGCTCAGACTACCTGGGCAGCTGATACTAATACTTGGGCATCTACTACTAACGTATGGGCTAATCAGACATTCTCTGACTCAGTAACATTAGCCTCAACACAAGATTCAAGTAATGTTGGTTATGGTATATACCCAGCTACTGCAGCATTAGATGCTACTAGCACAACATCAATACTAGGTGGCTTTGCCTTTGCAAGGACAGCAACCTTTGGGACTACTGCAGACTTATCAGCATCTAATAATGCTGTATATGTAGCCACTGCAACTCTTGCAACAACAGGTGCAATAAGTGGTACGGTAGGAAAGTTATACACAGACTCAGTAACACTAGGAACAACAGTAGATATTCCTTTACCTGGACTATCTGAAGGCTGGTCTTCAAAGACTACAACCTGGGCTAGTGATACAACATCTTGGGGTTACACACCTAATATAGCAATCCCTGTTACTGCTACTATTACTCAGTTAAACCTAACAGAGTTGAATGAAGAGGATGCAATCAAATTAGTATCTACTACTTTAGGTACTACAGTAGGGGCTACTGCAACAGCAAGTGTATCAATACCAGCAAGTATAACATTCAGCCACACTGGTAATTTAACAACAAACATTAACTTTGAAGAGAGTATAACCTTGAGTGCAACAGGTAATATAACTTCAACTAATAACTTCCTGTGGAATGACATCACAGAAGACACTTCAACTACCTGGACTAAGGTAGCTGACCCAGACGAATAACAACAACAACGGAGTAAATAATGAAAGACGTAGGAATTGAATTAACAAACATATGGAAAGTTACTTGTCTTGATAAAGACGGTAATGTAAAGTGGGAAGAAGATAAGAAGAACTTAATTACGACAGTAGGTCTTAATCATATCCTCGACACACAATTTCACGCCAGTACACAAGTAACAACTTGGTATATTGGACTTAAAGGTGCTGGTACTCCAGTAGCTGGTGACACTATGGCATCACACTCAAGCTGGACAGAGAACACTGATTACTCAGGTAATCGTAAAGAGTGGACTGAAGGTGCAGCTAGTTCAGGCAGTATGACTAACTCTTCTAGTGTAGACTTTAGTGTAACAGGAACAGCAACTATTGCAGGTGCATTCTTAAACACAGCAGCAACAGGAACAGCAGGTACGTTGTATGGTGTAGTGGACTTTAGTTCTAGCCGTTCAGTAATTTCAGGTGACACACTACAGGTAACGGTAACAGTAACAGCTGCTTCAGCATAACTAGGAGGTCTTAGATGGCTATTGAAACTTTTGAATTTATTGACGACTTAAATGCCGCCAATCCTACAGCAACAGATAATGTATCTGAAGGTGATGACCATCTTAGAGGTTTAAAGACTACCCTTAAGAATACATTTCCTAATGTAACTGGTGCTATTAATGCAACAGAAACTGAACTTAATTATGTTGATGGTGTAACCTCAGATATTCAAACACAGTTAGATACCAAATTATCTAGTGTAGCAGATAACTCAGTAACCCTTGCTAAAATGGCAGGTGGTACTGACGGTAACTTAATAACTTATGACGCAAGTGGCGACCCTGCTTATGTAACTACTGGTACTAGTGGACAAGTATTAACCTCTGGTGGTGTTGGTGTAGCACCTACGTTTCAGACTGCTGCTAGTGGAGGCTTCACATCTTCAACCTTCTTAGACCAAGGCACTCTATTTAGTAGAGACTCAGCTAATACACTTAGCATCCCTGATTTAGGTGGTGTGGTAGATGGCACATTAGTCGAAGTAACAGCAACTACCAAAGCACTTAATACCTCTGGTAATTGGGATGGTGTTGGCTCTTATGAGACAGCAAGCAATAGAGCGGGTAAGGACTTTTATGTTTACTTGTTAAGTGCTGGTGGCGTTATTCTTAGTAATAGTTCTACTTACCCCTCTGGTTATACAGCAGCAAACTCTCGTAAGATTGCAGGCTTCCATTGTTTAGCTGTAGCGGTAGGGACAATCTCAGGTCATAGTCTGACTG
>Ga0257124_1001179_pt1 | contig 20846 bp, 23 predicted proteins | sample SI106_150metaG_FD_190154 | JGI IMG/M metagenome (GOLD analysis project Ga0257124, IMG submission 190154) | Marine microbial communities from Saanich Inlet, British Columbia, Canada - SI106_150 | ecosystem: Environmental > Aquatic > Marine > Inlet | place: Canada: British Columbia | collected...
CCCTACCGTAAGGGCTTCGGCACTACCTAATCCAAATCCTTCATTGGATGCTAAATTAACATAAACATCAGATGTATTAAATAATAAATTCATCGCTTCGTCACTAAATGGTCCACTTTTATCATAAGTAAAACATATATCATAATCGGGACACAAATGCTTATGAACTCTTGGTAAATCAGTTCCATTATCATCTACTGGAGCACAATGAAATATCAATACACATTCATCTCGTTGTTCTGGAGTTAATCCATCCATAAAGTATTTATAAGCCAATAATACATCATTTGGTTGTTTCCTACGAATATTTCTATTGCTGTAGAGTATTTTATATTTCTTATCCAATATGCCAAACTTTTCATCAAAATCCATTAATTTGACATCATCATCTTGAACTTTGTAAAATCTCCGTGGCGATATACCGTGTGGTACAAATGTAGTTTGCCAATCCTCATATTCAGGTAATAAACGATTATTAATACCATAAGTTTGTTTTGATATCCCCATTAATAAATCACTACTTTTGTAATAATTTGTATTGTATTGTGGATCTGGTAAATCATCCCAAATGTTATAATAGAAAATTGGAATATTACGTCTTATTTCAGCTTCCATATTATAGAACCAAATCCAAAAACGTGGATCCGTATAGTGAAGAATAGCATCGGGTTTCTCTACTGCAAGTACTTCTCGTAATAAATCTTCATTTCCATAACCATCAACGGGATAAATTTTCAAATACCCATCTTTAATCCCAAACTCGTCAAGACCTTCAGACATATCAACAATCTTACCTGACTCAGGATGTTTGATTGCTCCACCCATTTGAACCCAATCATATTCATTTAGTGTTTCCATAACTATATCTTTAGACACGGTAGCGACACCACTATGCATCCGTAAATCATCGGACATTAATAGAATTTTCTTTTTAGCCATTTAAAACCTCTTTAGATCCTGTATTACCTTTAAAGTATTTTTGCAATACATTTAATTTTTCATCATAGTTAGCAATAACTTGTAATTCCTTTTCAATAGTCTCTACTATATCTGGATGTTCTGCTACCCCTACTTGATTTTCAAGTAAATTTTCCACATTAATTTTATGTTTTTGAATTTGAGCATTAAAATACAACTCACTAACTTTAATTAAATCTTCTCGATAATTCATTAAAATCGACTCCCACTTGCATATAGTTTATCATAGTTTTCTATTTGTTCTTTAACTACAACATTATTTAAATATTGATGAACTGATCTATTGACTAATTTCTGTAAATTCATTGAAGAATTAACAGTTTTGAATTTAAATTGCTCGTATAGTGTTTTTATTATTTTAACGGATGTTAATTTTGTTTCATGCTTCATAACCTTACCACTTTTGTATATACATAAATATAAAACTTCAATCGATAACGAGTGTTTTTTTTCCAAATTTATTAGCATAATTTATCGTAGACATAGAACCCTTTGATTCAACTCCTCTTGGTATGAATGCCACGACATATTCTGAATAGATAGCAATTATTTTATTACGAGCAAAAAAGTTTTTCACACTATATGGTCTACCATAATCCTTTTGATTCTTTGGGCAATATAAATTCCAATTTTCATGTTGTGGTGGAAACTCTTGATACTGCATTCCCAATTCTAAAGCATATTTTTTAGCGTAATAATCAGCGCCTGTTTTACACCCACCACTAACTATAATAGTATCTGGTCCTTTCTCGGTTTTTAATTTAAATATAAATTCCTTAATCTTTCTTCGGTTTTCATATTTTCTACTACCGACTATCCCTACTCTTAAAGTATCTTTCCCCATTTACAATGCTCCGTTTTTACAAACTCACAGAACTTACAAGCACTACCAGGAGAAGCATTATAATCTCTGTCTATTTTGTGGTTTCCTTCTTCATCATAGATAGCTTCACGAAATTCTGTGAATGCTTTCATGGTCTTATTGACACTAACTTTACCATTAGACGGTTCAAACCTCTGTAACCTACTGATTGGAAAATCACTTTGTTTTGCTATCTTTCTTTTTAATATCAAGAACTCTACTGTTATCTTATCCAACGGTACATTGAATTTCTCTGAATAGAATTGTTTATATATTAATAATTGAGCTTTCTTGTAAAAGTTCTTCTTATGATAATTTGTCCAACTTCTAGTTGATGTTTTTAAATCAATGATGGTTATTCTACCTGATATCTTATTTCGTATCACTACATCAAGAAAACTTTTTAACTCTACGTTCTCTTGTAGTTCCATAGTTATAGGCAACTCAATACCAACTAACTCGTAGTTCTTTTTCATAAAATACTTACCACGATGTTTTCTAAAGTGATCAAGTATAGCCAAACCATCTTGGTAAAACTCAATCATATCATCTTGACTACAAGGTAAGGTTTCTTGGTTTTCTTTTATCTTTGTAAACTCACTCATCATCTCTTCTTTTAATCGAGACTCCATATTAAGTTTATCAGCAGCTATAATAGAAGTGCCATACATAACCGTGAGATATTCTTGTATGACGGTGTGGCAAGCTGATCCGAACAATGTATGAATATTACCTGTAAATGTTCCTAACTTATCTATATAACGAAGTTTCCATTTAAGGTTACATTCGTTATAACTTACAAACTGACTATGTGATACGTGTCCCATTATACTATCTCGTCAATCATACCATAATCCAAACAAGTCTGAGCATCCCACAATAAATCACGTTTTAATATTTCATCAAGTTTTTTCATTGGTAGTTTAGTGTATTGTTTATAAACGTCTTTTATTGTTTTCATCATTAAATCTAAGTTTTTTTTCTCATCCTCAAAGTTAGAATATGTTCCCCAAAAGTTACTACTTAACTGATGAATCAACATATAAGAATTTCTACTCATAAATCTTTTATCACCAACAACAGTTAAAAAAGTAGCAGAACTAGCAGAAAATCCATCAACGTAAGTGTGAACTGGAACTTCTGTTCTTATTATCGTATCCATAGATGCGATACCAGTTACGATTGAACCCCCACCTGAATTGATAAATAACTTTATCGGTGGTGGTAATATACCAAGAGTTTTTGATAAAGTCAAGCTTTTACTTTCCATTTCTCCAATTTTTTTATTTAACTCAACACAAGAGTTTCTATTTACGCCAGAATAAAAATAAATCTTATTATCCTGTACTGATATATGTTTTTCGTTATTGTCACCATTTGTCGTATTAGCTGATTCTTTTCTTTCTCCCCAATGTCTTTCCATCATTTACCCCACTTTCCATTTTTTACGATTGTTGCCATTATACCATAGTTGGACATATCCAAAAAGGCATCTTCTAATGGTTCACCCTCTACGGCATTAACTCTTCCACCAATCAACAAGGTCTTTACTCTTTGGATTTTGTCATTAATTCTGAAGAACAATCCTGTAAGAGATAGTTTTATATCTTCTTCTGTTTGTAATTGTGTCCCAACTGAAATATTCCCTGGGCCGTAATCATGTTGCTTGTGACAGAACAATTCATATTGTTCTCGTTGTAATCTTTTAAATTCTTCGGTCATCTCTGGCCATTCTTGTTCCATCATTGTTACAATATCACTACTGTTACTCATTGAACTAGAATTTGCTTCTTTTTCTGTAATAACCATAACTTCCTCTATTTTATTATTAAATGTGATAATTGTATAACAATAATAACAACTGATAAAACCAAACTTATTATTGTTCTCGTGTCAGGTACTTCGTGTAAAATCAAATAAGTCAATACGGTAAATACTATTGTAGCCATTCCAAATCCAATGGGCCTAACATACCAATAATTTTGAAAATATTCATAATACCATTTTGTCCCATACCAAAAAGCAATACTAATCGGTATACCACCAAATACAACCCACCATAAAGACTTAGCCCATTCATATTTAAATTGACCTTGCATATGAAACCAAGCCCATATATGACCTATCAATGATATTCCTAATGCCATCCATAGCTTACTCATCTAATTTTCATCTTCTTTATTTCTTTATCGGATTTTCCATATTTTTTTACTAACAATATCAATTCTTCTTTTGACATCAAATCATAGTATTCAGCAGCCTGATGTTTACTTACTTCAAAGTAAGTCATAATGAAAGGAACAACTAAATCATTTGTCTTTTCTTTCTTACCACTCAAATACTTTAAGTAAGTCTTTTTCTTTGGTAGTAAATTACAATAGAATTGATACACGGCTTTATGTGGCATAACTTCTATCGTATATGTTTGAAAGTGATTTACGAAAGGTAAAAACTCATCACCCATGCTCAAATAACGATTTACCATAAATGGACTAAACTTCTTTTTGTCGGCATCCGAAAAAGAATCCCAATCTCGTTTACCGACAAATAGTTCATTAATCCAACTAAATAAGTTCATTTATCTCATTTAACGGTAATATCTCACCACAGTTTCCACAATTAAACACTTGAATTGGAGCTATGACTTCTTTACCCGTTGGTGACATAATAGCTGATATTTTCTTTATGACATACCCTTGAATGAAAATCTTATTATTGCATTCTAGACAAGTCATTGTTTCTGCATCCTGTAAGTCTACCTGGACTTCTTGTTTTGGTAGTGGTTTCATTGGTTTTGTACTCATTGTAATTTTCCTAATATGCTTGACATGGTTGCAATAAAGTTAATCTCTTTATCCACACACATCACATCTTGATAAGCTCCCTTTGATATTTCAACAATAACATCGGGTATCTTATCACTTGTTATGTTTTCAACTTCATCATAAAGAAACCTAAACAATTCCGTGTAGTCACTAAAACCACTATCAGCAATCAATTTACGAATTGACCGAATATCAGAATTATTTTGAATCATCTCCAAAAACTGAAGTTTAAACTCATTATGTAACATTCCATCTTTGTCAATCTTCAACTTACCATCTATTGACATTCGTTGTAATTCATTGATTACCCTTCGTAAATCAGGATAACCAGCAGTTACAACGAGTGCCAAATCATCCAAGTCAAAAGATATGTTCTCTTTCTCCAAGATAGTCTTAGCATGTAGAGCAACATCTTTTTTACTTGGTGGTACTATTTTGTAGCTTTGACAGCGACTCTGTATGGGATCAATAATCTTTTCTACATAATTACAGGTTAAGATAAACCTACAATGAGCAGAAAAGGTTTCCATTAGATTACGTAGAGCAGGTTGAGCAGAATTTACATTTAAGTAATCGGCTTCATCAAGAATAACTATTTTCATTGGCTTGAAACCAATTGAAGAAGCAAATGTCTTCAATTTGTCTCGAACCAAATCTATGTTTCTTTCATCCGACGCATTAATATATAAATAATCACACTCAACGTGATTAACAATAATCTTAGCAAGTGTGGTTTTTCCACCGCCAGCTCTACCATATAAAAGTAAATGTGGGACATTTCCATCAGTTATAAACCTCTCTACTTTTGATTTAAGATGGTCATTACCAACATATGTTGATAAATCTTTCGGCCGGTATTTTTCTACAAATAATCCATGTGATTCCATATTAAACCTGCTGTGAAACTAACCAATATTTAACATTGAAGTCATCAACATTAAACTCGATGTGAGCCAAACCTTTATCACTAATCTGAAGTGTTGCTTTGGAACACTCTTTATTAGCATTTAAAAGTTCTTTAAAAAGATTAGCATTAAAGACAATCGAATCCGTCATATTAACAGCATCACTTTTTGCCTTAATACTAATACGATTTGAATTAATATCGCTATATCCAATTACAAACTCAACTCCACCATCTACTGGATTAATAGCAAATGTATCAACATCACCTAAAGCACCTTTACCTCGAATGAATGAATTGATAAACTGACTATCAATATTCACAATCGTATTAAACTCAGGTATGTTCTTTAATTCAGGTACATCTGGTATGACACCAATGGCCGCCAATACATAATCAGCTTTCATTATCGAATCCGATAACTTAAAGGCAACTGGCATATTATCAACTTCAGTTAAACTGAAATCAACCTTGTCGGCTAAAGTACCTATCATTTTTGACAATAATGGTGTATCATAAACACCAACTTCAAACTCAGGTAAAGTTTGTTTTGACAAAGTTAATTCACCTAATAGACTTTTGTCTGGTGAAATGAATCGAGTGGATAATGTATCTCCAGTTGATTCCCACTTGACGGAATTTATACTTCCACCAAGATTGTATTTTTGGATAAATGTATCCAATGTTATTTTATTCATTATTACGACTCCTATTGTGTGTTAATATACGAATTTTTTTCATTAAAGTCAAGTTAAAAAAACCTTTCAATTGAAGTTTTTTTATCAATGGGCATATCCCATTTCATACTCTCATAGAACAACTCTATTTTCTTCTTTAGGGCTTTATCAAATAACTTATCCCTATCTATATATTGAGCTACGAAATCCATAATCTCTTTAGGATCATCATAACCCTTGTAAGCGATAGCATCGATATTAAATGGATTGTCTTTCAGATAAACCCATCTAATTTTACTACTATTTCTAATCTGCTCGTGATTATTGACTTTAAAATGTTTTAACAAGTCATTATAGATAACTGATGCCTTAACGTGGACTGGTGCACCCTTTTCCATCTCGGTAAACATAGTCTTACTACCAAAACCATGTTTTGTCTTTTTCTTCGTGTATTTCTTTATACCCTTGACACCACTCGGTAAAGATATGTTTGTAATATCATGGTCGTTTAGACCCTTTTTAAATTCTAAAATGAATTCATCAATTCTTTCTTTTGGAACTTTAAAAAGAATAGCTTTCAATACCTTAGTCATGAAATCACGAAATGCTGGTGGGAATGAACTACGGACAATATCTAATCCCTTAACATCTAGCTTCTCACATGGAGTACCACCATCATTAATAATCCATTGACCATATCGTTTTTTAGTAACCCAAAAAGCAGCCTTAGCAATCATTTCTTGTTTAATCTCAAACCTATGTCCTTCATGTATGTTTAAGAAGTTTTTAGCAAAGTAATCATATGATTTGTTAATATATATTTGAACCTCTGAAGCAATATCAAGAATTTGTTCTGTCATAAACTTCTCATCTTTAACATCAGCATTTGGGAATCTATCCTTAACTAATGGTAAAGCACTATAGAATACTGAATCCGTATCCGTGTAGATACAATAGTCTTTATCGGTTTTCAATATCTTATTATAGTAGTTATTGGTAACTTTCTCCGTGAACTGAATTAACTTCACTCCAGTAGTCGTTGTACCCTCGGCATTATCTATATCATAAAACCTAAATACCGATAACCCCAAGACACCATATAAACTGTTAAGTAAAATCTTTTGAACGTGCTGTCTTCTATTGAAATGACTACTTAATTCTTCATCACCCGCTTTACCATATTTTTTAGACAATGCTCTATATTCAACTCTTTCATCAAACCACTTTTCCAAGATAGCTGGTATAACACCTTTCTTGGTTAAATCATATATAACTCCGTTGGAAGATATTGAGACATTATTTTTATTGAAGAAATCTTTCAACTCACCATTACTGAATCGTCTAATTATCTTACCGTTCTTTTCTACGGAATATGTCTTTGTGACTCCTTTAATAAACTCTTCCGCATCCCAACCGTTAATCTTACCTATCTTGGTTTCGGGAGACATATTCAAACTCATAATGATACTTGGATACATAGAAGTTAAATCCAAATCAAATACCCAATCATAACAACCAGGTTCAGGACTCTTTACGTAAGCACCACTAAACCTACCATCCGAACCATCATAACTAACATCGTAGGCTTTACTCGGAGCGACTAAATTTAAACTTTTTAAATAAACTAACATCGCACCTTCAATATAACGAGAACTAAAGTAAACCTCTTCATAAGGTATCCTACCTAAATGACATACACCCTTTGCTAAATCAATTAATTTTAATTTATCATCAAGAGCCTTAACAATCTTAACGTCATTCAAGTTATATTCAATAAACTTATCAATATCATCTCTGTATAAATCATCTAATGTGCCTTCATACTCAACCTTACCAATTCCAACCTCAATAGTTCCTATATGGTCTAATCTATAACTTGATTGCTGAGTAAAGGTGAACTTTTTATATAAATCCATATAATCCAAAGCACTAACACCAGCAATTCGATACATCTTTTTGTTTGGGTTATACTTTACGATTTGAATCGGTGAAAGGGCATTGGCAAACTCCTCACCCAAGACTTTAGATATTCTATTATATAAATAAGGTACATCAAACCCATTTATGTTCCAACCAGTAATTATAGTCGGTTTAACATTCATCCAATATTGTAAAATAGCTTTTAATAACTCTATCTCGGTCTTGAAGAATTGAATATCAACCCCATCCTTAATATTACCTTTACCTTCACCTAAAACATAAACTGAATACTCTCCATTATGTTTAGTATAAAATGCTACTGATGTGATTTTATTACTAGCTTTTGCTGGTTCAGGGAAACCATCCGTGACTTCTACTTCAATGTCAAAGAATAGTTCTCTGTGATTTTTAGATGGTTCGTCTGAATCTGAATATCTATCTAAAAGTACTCTCGTATCTAATGGTATATCCGATTCGAATACTTTGCCTGTTTTAAAATCTTCTTCTGTCCAATACGTTACTTTCTTTAACTTATCTCCGTAAATAGAACGATATTGACCACTTCCGTCTTTTACGTAAGCGTAATTCTTAAATATAAAATTTTGATAACCAGCAACATCATCCCATAGATGAACTTCTACTTGATTACCACCTCTCTTTTCACACCACAAATTTTGATAAATAACTAACTCCCTTATTTCCGATACCTCAATATACAACAAAAACCCTATACAAGTCAAGGGTTTTTTTAGTAAAACGGGGGCTATATTTCAAGCCCCCGCACTTTACTATTTAAAAATTAACAGATAGTCCTACATTGTAGTATCTTGGTGTTCCCAAGAATACTTCAGCGTTATGAGCTAAGTGAAGTTTATCACCATACCCATTGTACTGACTATTGTCAACTGCGTCTTGAACATAAACACCATCAAGAGCATTAAAGATATGAGCACTAAGCGTCATATCATAACCACCAATTTCTGGTAGTTTGTATGCTATATGTAAGTCAAGTTTTGAATAGCCAGGAGCTTTCCAAACTTGAGTTTCATCGGCACCATCTTCATCGACTTCACGAGAATCGGGAGACCAATCAGCGTAATTATCATCATACATTTTATACAAACCCTGTATGCTAAGTCCTTCCAATGGTTTAAGTGTTAAACCACCAACATAAGCTGTTTGTGGTTGGTCACCGACCATTAGACCATCAAGAGCGTACTCATACTGAGTTGTAGTTTGACCGACAACTTGGTTGTCGTCATTATACTCCATCTCTTGATAATCACCTTTGGCATCACCATCGAACTGCCAAGTACCTTTACTGAATACTAAATTCAAGTCAACCATTTCGTGAAGAGCAATTTTAGACTCTACTTCAAAACCAGTATGACTTTGATTTACACCAGTTAGATAAATGACATCTGTATCACCTGAATCTCCAGCACCTGTTTCAACAGATTTGGTAAGGTTTCTATCTTTCCATTGAGTATTATATGAACTCAATTTAAGATCAACATTACCACTTGCATACTTTCCACCAATTTCGAAACTTGTAAATTTCTCATTGATTGGGTTGGTAGCAACTGTACCATCAAATTTGATTACATTATCTAAGATGGGTGGCTTCTCAACATACCCACCATTAATAAATGCAGACATTCTATCATCAAGGTTATAAACACCACCACCTTTCACTTGGAAAGTTGTAATAGCATCAGCCGAAACTTTAGAAGCATCAACAGCAAAATGGTCAAGATAAGAATATCCTATTGCGGATACTCCACCCATTCCATAAAGGTTGAATTTGTCAGTAGAATATTTACCTTGTAAAAATCCACCAATCCAATCTACGGTTGTTTCATTATGATAAGCGATAATATCACCTAACATAACTTTCTTCCCATCAGTAGCATTTTTATCGGCGTAATCAACATAGTAATCACCACCTAATAAATCACGAACTTCACGTGCGTGTTCTATACCAGCAGTTCGCCAATCAATACCAACTTGAACTTCAAGTTCATCTGATACATCATAGTTTAATTTAGAAATCAAACCATAAGTGTTTTGACGATTGATTGAATTACGAAGAATACCAGTTGAACGGTTTTCAGTATCAGAGAAAGAAGAATCTACATTAGCAGAGTTCTGAGCTATCTCAGCATTCCAATCCCAAGTCCAAGGAGAACTTGCATACCAAGCACTTCCTTCAACTGCGGGTTGTCTTGATACACTACCATAAGTTCCAGTTCCACCACCTGAACCACCACTCCAATAAGCAACAGTACTCAAACGAGTCTTGTCATTTATAGTTAAGAAATGGTTTAGGTTAACTAATGGTTTATGGAAAAAGTTCTCTCTTTCATTTAAGAAATCAGAACTATACCTATCGGTTGTTTTAGCACCATACATATACCAATACTGCTGGCCTTTGTATGAAGCGTCAATGGGTGCAACATTTTGATTGAACAACCTACCTGGTTCATGTTCGAACTTCTCACCAACAGCAAAGGCTTCAGCATCATAACCATCAATATCACCAGCCAACTCTTGAGAGTAAGTAGCAATATTTTGCTTATATAAGTTCTGTCCGTGTCTTTGTGGAGCTCCAACCGCATACAACTCAAATCGTTGGTCATCACTTACGGCATAAGAACCACCGAAGTAGTAAGCCCAAGCATCTGTCCAAGTCCCATCAATAAATCCATCACCAGTCTTACGAACAATAGTTCCACTAAGTGCTAGTTTATCATTGATTAGACCAGAGTTATAATTCAAAGTAGATTTAAGGAATCCACCTTCACCTACTTCTTGTTTAACTTTACCACCCTTCTCGTGTTGAGCGGGATCGGTAATGATGTTCATAGTTCCACCAATTGATGGTGTAGCTAGATTTACAGCTGATAGACCTCGTTGCATCTGAATTGATTTCGTAGCATCTCCTACTCCATCCCAATTAGACCAATAAACCCATCCGTTCTCCATATCATTCTGAGGAACACCATTTATCATAACGGCTACATTTCGCTGGTTAAACCCACGAACATTGATACGAGCATCACCCGCACCACCACCTTGTTGAGTAGCATATACACTTGGCGTAGTATTAAGAATCATTGGAATGTCTTGACTACCAAGACGAACTTCCATTTCTGCTTTATTTATCGTAGTGTAAGCTACAGGTGTTGTTTCATCAGCACGGGAAGCCAAAACTTCTAATGCTGACATAGCAAGTACATCAATCACCAATGTGAAATTAACACCTACATTTTCTTCGCCCACAACAACTTCCTCCGAAGCTGGTGTGTGTCCAATGAATGAAGTTGTTATAGTATAAGTCCCTGGTGCCACTTCGACACGATAAGAACCGTCATCCGAAGATACAGCTCCCAAATCAGTTCCCTCTACTACAACATTTGCTCCAGCCAAAGGTGTATCTCCATTATCAACGATTCCTGAAATTGATTGTCCGAAAAGGAAAATCGGTAGGAACATCGTTAACAATAAAGTTATTAGATTACATGTTTTCATTCATAATCTCCTGTTAGTTAGTACATTAAGGCACATTTTTCTACAGGTGTGCCAGCTGCCTGTAAGTCTTTGTATTTTAATTTGAATACTCCTGGTCATCGTTGTCGCCGGCTATAGGAATAATTTCACAGGTATCAGAATTACAAAATTTATCTATTTCTGCTTCTTCATTTTTGATTACACCGAAAGATAACTTACCTAACTTACCCACCATCTTATCATACTCTTCTTCGGTAATAGCTTCATAAGGCATTTGTTTGTAAGCACCTAATTCATGCCGTGGTAATAACGATATACCCTTTAATTTATACTGAAAGTAATTAAGTACATGTGGTAGTTGGTCAGCTTCTGTTTTAGGATCGAATGTAGCAGTACAACTAACTTGGTTGTCTGCCCAATGTCTTTGTAGAAAAGCTGCTAAACTGAATTGTTCCCATATTGATAATTCACCAACCGTTCTAATACCCTCACCGACATCAACTGGAACCTCTACAACCATAGTTGTATCTTCCGCACCGAATGCAGGTTCTAATGGGTAGTTAGCTTTCTTCAATGGTTCTAATAGTTCTGACTGTTTTGATAATCTCATTCTTCTTATATAAAATCTTGATTCTGGATAATGCATTCCTGGAGTAGCACCAACCAATAATGAAACTGTACCACTTGGTTTAACTGATGTTGTTTTAATTGACTTTGGAACAGCAAACCAATCACTATATTGGTTATCCCATTCTTGTATTGTATCATATCCCGTCTCCAACCAAGTTCTTAATTCTTCCATTCCATTTTTAGTAATAAACTGAGCAACACCACTTACACTACATCCAATCCGTCTATTTCTCAGCATAACTCTATTGGTTTCAGGCCAATGTGTTCTACCTAATGTTACGGTCTTGGCATACAGATAAGCGTATTTTAATGTTCGTTGATAATCTTCTAATGAATCATGGTTGGCTGGAAATGTTTCTACGAGGCAACATAGCTCATATGATTCTAATGATTGTTCCAGACATGGATTACCACCCATAACTCTATGGTCTTTATTATCCCCACCATTCTTCATACGAGAATACTTTCTCATATTTTCTAACCAAGCAAAACCAGGCTCACCATTATCCACGATTCGTTTACATACATCAGTATAATCCATACCCAACTCGGCAAATATACTATTATTACTTGTCCATCCATATTGTTCTCTATGTGGGTTAACTTTATAATTCTTTAAGTCTAAATATTCTTCATCGTCTGGATCACCGAACACAATCTCTGCTGTTCGTCTTACGTTCCCCGCCACGACACATTTACCAATAAGGTTCATTATATCTACAATAGTTGTTATGGTGATTGGTTCTCCTACATTTATATTTAATACTTTTCTTATTTCTTCATGTATTTCTTTTAGTGGTTCGTGGCCACTTGAGACTCCACCAAAACCTTTGATTACGGCCCCCTCTGGTCTAATTAATGTGTAATCAAATTGAACTTCGGCAGAAGCATGAAAATAACTCTCTAACAATAACTTTAATGATTCCACCCAACCTTCACGAGTATCGGGTATCACATATTCTTCTATACCTCTATTTGGGTTGGGTAATTTAATCATAACCTCACCCGCACCCTTTGTATCAAATCCAACACCCACACCTAACATACTCGCATCCATCAAAAATGTAAATGGTTTGGAATAGTCATCTTTGATTGTTTTAGTTGATACGAATGCACAATTATTTAGGGCGGCGTACAAACCTTTTTCTTCGGTTATGGCTGTTCCCATAGCCCAAAGACCTCGGCCGGGTGGTAAAAACTTCATATTAAACATTCTGTCATACATCTCTTGTGCTGACCTTTGAGCTTGCCACGGATTCCACCCCAATTGATGTGTATCAATGTGATTTTTTTGCATAGAGTAAGTTCCCTCTACGACTCTTTTAATGGTTTCCCACCAACGTTCATTTTTTCCATCTGCTTTAATTCTTGAATAGGTTCTCATATAAACTAATTCACCTAATCCGTTAAAACCGAATGGTACTTTCTTTCTTTTGTATTTGTTAATAAAATTTTCCGATAAAACAAATTTCTTACTCATAACTTACTTTCCTGTTTAATTGTTAACTATTCTTTGGTGTGGGGTCTATGATAAATATTAACTTCATATCCATTGTTCCCATTGTTTTATGGGTTTTTCCAATTTATTTACTCATTAATGATTATAAATTTACATTGCACATAAAGTATTATTTTTAATTGCCAACTCAAAAACTTCTCTTGGGTTAGATAAATCTTTTCTTAACTTATATATCAACTCTTTCTCACACTCAGGACAATTTCTTTTCATAATACTTCTCCATACGTTTTTTCTTTATCTTTTCAGCGTTTTTGAGATAATATTTACGGGCTTTTAATCTATTAGCCTGTTTTTTTTCTGCTTCAGTTTTATATATTTTTTTTCTACCCATTTATATCTCTCCTATATAAATATAAGTAATAACAAAAAAGTAATAACATTTTTTTATTTGACAAAGACATAAATTGGCTCATACTTGTATCCAGCTCCCATAATGCTTGATAGAGTTAATTCTATCGTTTGTTCTTGTTTAAATCCCAATTCTTTTGAAATCCTTACTGTTTCTTCTTCAATAAATTTATACTTCGGTGTGTTTGCTATATTGATTAACATATACTTATTGGGTTTTAATCCATTGTAGCAATTCTCAATAGTTTTTTGTAAAAATCCATTTACCCATTCATCTGCAGTCGGGTACTTTTTAAAACTTTGAGTTGGTTCATCTGAGTATTTCTCCGTATCAAAATAAGGTGGTGATGTGAAACACAAGTCCAGAGACTCTTTATCTGGTTCAAATACTTCACTACCTAATTTATGTAATTCTACTGTCTTTGTCAAGTAATTAAAATCTTTTTTTATCTTTTTCAATCCTTCAAATGCTCTACTGGATGGTTCTGTTCCGATATACTTCTTTCTTGAACTTGCTAAAAATCCAATCAACCTTCCACCCCAACCACAACTCATATCCCAAATAACATCACCACCATATTTCTCATAGATTAATTTAGCAGCAGTTGGTCGGAAATTACTTACGGCTTGTGTTCCGCTATATATCTTCAATGATTGTCTTAGTCTATTTTCATGAAAAATACTTATACCATCACCGTGCTTTAAACACCAAGTCCAACATTTCCGTATAACTGATTTAAACTTATCATCATCTAAAAAGGTTTCCATTGGTGTTAATTTAGCATTACCACATTGTATTTCCCAAAAATATGGAAAATAAGTCCAAGCCAATCTCAATCCATGCATTGTCTGAATAATTTTATTATCTTTGAATATCGTATCTACATCAAACCTTTGAATCTTTCTCATATGTTGATGTTTCTCGTTTTCATGAATCTGATAATGTGGAAATCCATGTCTACGATAATAATCAAATATAACTTCAATGCCATATTCTATATCCACTACATCTATTGAATTTGTAACGCTTTCAAACTCCAAATCTCTTTCATCATATCCGAGAAATTCACTTAATACTTGTGGATTATTAATCATTCATTAAATCATCATAACGAGCAGATAATATAGCTTTCGTTTGATTATCTCGATTATTAATTTTATGTTGAATACCCTTACCTTGTATTGAACTTGATTCAAAGATTTCAATCTTACCAATGTTAGTATTTATCTTTGCTGGATAAGTTAATCCATCAGGACCGAATCGATTCTTAATAACATGAAATCTACCTGTATTTCCTATCTTATCTTCTATCTTACGACTCAATGATATAACGAAATCTGCTGTCATGACTTTAGCATAGGATTCAGCAACTTTACTGGCTTCAATGACATCTTCATCCAAAGCACTTCTATTAGCTTGACTTGCTGTCCATATTGGAATTTGCATCTCACCAGCCAAACCACGTAAGTCCTCATAGATATTACCCAAAGCATGTCTCATCTCAGTATGTTTATTTACATCTTTCATAATATCAGCGTAATCAACCAATACCATATCAACCTTTTCTCCAAATGTTGTTACTTTTTTCAAATGAGCAGACAATGTATTTACCGTACAGGCTTTAGTTGGATAATACTTAATAGTCAAATTACCATCTAGCTTTTCTAATCTCTCCAGTACCTCGTCCTTATGATATTTAAGATTTTGACTCTCTACGCCAGTAAAAATACTATCGTATCGTAACCCTACGTATGCTTCATTTAATTCTAATGTATAATGAACTACATTCAGCCCCTTAGATATAGCATAAGCACCCATAGCACTTAATACCCAAGATTTACCAATACCAGCCGGAGCAACTACAACTCCCAACTCACCAGCACCCAATCCACCTTGCATTACCTCGTTTATAATATCCCACGGTGTTGGTGATGTAATTCTTGCTGTTTCTGAATATCTTTCTTCAATATCTTCTAAATAATCATGTCCTAAATTTCTTTCAACGCCAGCTTGCATCGCATTATCTATTAAACCTTTTATCTCATCACTATCGCCGTCTCGTTCTAATATTTCAGCTGACCTAATGATAGCATCCTTTAATACTTGTGATTTATGGAAATCTAATGACTTATCTTTAATATAATCAAGGTCTGTTGCTTCAATATTTTTAAATACCTCTTTTAATATATCCTTAACGTTAACCTGTAGTAAATCGGAGTCTATTTCTTGTATTTTAATTTTAAATACATTCATAGTGATAACATCTTTATATTCGTTGTAATATTCTCGTATTTCCTTTATTAACCAACAAAAAGCATCATTACTTGTATATTTCTCATCTAATATATCTACAATTTGCTCTAAAAATAATTTATCTGAAATCAAGCATACTATAAACTTAATTTGAAAGGAATATCCGTATTCTGATATGCTTTTTGTTTTATTCATTTATTCCTCCAATAATGATCTAAAATGTTAAATTCCGTTAACCAATTATCAAAATTTGGGATATGTCCTTGTAATTTATCCTTTACGAACAGAGTTTGTAGTTGATACTTAACTAACTTAGGTGCTAAGGAGTTAACTGCATCAACAATCTTCAATTTCGTTTGATTTTTAATGTCTGGATCATGTAGTTGCATTAAAATAAAATTTCTTTTTATAATAAATTCATTTTTAACCAACATCTCTGAAACTCTCGTTGTTTTTTTATTCGCCGAAACCAATAACTCCTTAGCATCAAAATGCTCATCCTCGGTTAGTGTTGGAAACTCTTTTACTAATGTCTTTACTCCAATTCCCCTTACGCCAGGTATACCATCAGATTTATCCCCATCTACTATTCTACAGGTTAAGACATTTTGTGGATAAACTCCAAACTCTTTTCTTATTAAGTCTCTATCGTAGGTTACTTTCTTAGTAGGTGAGTATAATTGAATTTTATCATTAACTAACTGATAAAAGTCTTTGTCGGATGACATAATTGTGCATTTCGACTCTTTTAATGTCGATGTACATATGTAACTTATAACATCGTCAGCTTCGAGATTATCTAATGCCAATAAAGTCAAAGGTAAGTGTTCTAAATACTCAACTAACCTACCTAATTGTCTTTTTATTGATTCGGATTCATCTTGCGGTGTGGTTGCCCAATCGACATTTCTATTTAATCGACTTCGTACTTTCCTACCAGCCTTATATTCAGGAAATACTTTTTGGCGTGGTTTGGATGAGTTTTTACCATCAAAAACAATAATACAACGAGTAGGCTTAAACTTATTAATCGTATATCGTATAGATTTTAAAAACCCAGTCAAACCACCCACGTGATTACCATCTTCATTCAAAGATGGGTTAACGCTAAATGCCCTTATGAAAGTATTGAAACCATCTACAACTAAAACGTGATCATTTAGTTTTTTTGTTGTAGGATTGGTTTCAATATCATCTTCGTAGTCATAAAATCGCTTAGTTAATAAAGTTTTATCATAACTATTACTCATTCGCAAACTCATCTTCAGTAGTGACATCATCTATGCCCAATTGACCAGAATCATACTTTAAAATTATCTTTTTACAGATAGAATCATAAATATATTCCTGAGTATCTACGTCTGAGAGTAAAGCGCCAAAGTCTTTTGATTGAAACTTATGTTCTTTATTATTTTGGTCAACTAAAGTATACCAAGCACCAGCTTGTTTAACTAAGTTGTGGTCTTTCATTACACTTAACCAACTAGCAAAATCATCAATACCTTTATCAAAGAAAAGTGGGAATTCAGCACTCCGTAATGGAGGACCTAATCTATTCTTAATGACTTGAGCTTTGATTTTAATACCAACAGTATTCTTTTTTGTATCTTTGATTTGTCCCATATTCTTTAATCGAATACGAGTAGAAGCGTGGAAAGGTAAAGCCTTACCACCACTTGTAGTCCAAGGATCACCGAACATTACTCCGAGTTTTTGACGTAATTGGTTCGTAAAGATTAAACATACTTTTTGACGAGCAATAAGTTGTGTAATCTTTCTCATAGCCTTTGATAAGACTATGGCTTTTGATGTAGCCCAACCATCTTTATCAAAGTCAGCATCCATCTCTACTTTTGTAGAAGCAGCAGCTAAACTATCGACTAATATGGTGACTAATTTATCTTTATCGGATTCGCGAATCTTCGTGATAATCGTTTCAATCGTATCAAATATGTCTTCAACTGTTTCCAGATGAACGTATAGCATATTATCAGTATCTACTCCAATTGCCTGTAAGAATTCAGCTGAAACAGCAGACTCAGTATCTATATAGACAGCAAGACCACCTTTCTTTTGAGTGGAGGCAAGAGCGTGAGCTCCAATTAAAGATTTACCACTACCTTCAAGTCCATTTATTTCTGCTATTCGACCAGCAGCAAATCCACCGTTAGGTTTATTTGATATTGCTAAATCTAATAACGTAGAACCCGTAGAAACCCAATCCGTAACATCAGTTGGAGTTTCTTGTTTTCCATCAAGAAAATAAGCTACTTGATGAGATTTGAATTGTTTGTTAAGTTCGCTAGCTAATACTTCAGCTAGCTCATCTCTGTTTGACATATGTTTCTCCTATTAAACGATGGGGCGGAGAAAGGAGTAAACCACCCCACCGAGCCCGCGGGATTATGAATTAAATAATTTATCAAAGTCATCTTCTACTGTAGAAGATGCATTGGTAGTAACCATTTCGGGTTCTGGCGTACCAGAACTGTCATCATTATCCGTTGGATTTAAGAAACTTGAGAGGTGTTCTTTCAACTCATCAAAGGTTGGTTCTTTATATAACTCACCAATGTTGGGTTGACCATTTAACAGTTTTTCTAATTGATCAGAATCATCAGATAACGTAGTTTGATTTGGTTTTACTCTGATAGTAGTTTTACCATACTGATTTCCAGCTTCAGCAGGCGTTTGTCGTTCAACAACAATGTCACGACCAACTGTAGCATCAGAAATATCACCATAATCAGGATCTGCGATTATACCCAAAAGTTCTTGATAAACTGTTTTACCAAAACCCCAGAATTTAACTCCTTCTGATTCTTCACCACGAACTATAACGGGAACAAATGTTCTCATTTTAGGTTCAATTCGTTTTCCTTGAATCCATTCATCTTTATTGCCAGACGATTTAAGTTTGTCAGCAAATTGTTGAACTGGATCAGGTCTACCAAATGATAGTGGTGATAGGACAGTTTTGTTAGGAACTAAACTGTAATGAAAAAACAACTCACTAAAAGGATTGTTCTTATCGTGTGTATAAGGTACAATTCTTACTTGTGATTTTCCTGGTTGTGGTTTCCAAAACGAGTTTGAGGTTGTGTTTTGTAACTGATTAAGACGGCTTTTTATAGCATCAATATCCATTTTTATTCTCCATAGTTATGTTTAGTGTTATTGTTATTAATAAATATTTAATTAAAAACATTTAAGTATAACGTATTCATATAATATACGAATTTTTTTGTTAAAATACAAGCTTTATTTTAGTCTTTTTAACTTTTTTATTTGTAGCTTTAGGATTTTCAATTCCTTATTCATCATCTCACATTCTTCACGATAATTTTGTGGTTCGTGTGATTGTTCTTCTAATTTACTTAATCTATCTTCAATAGTCAAGGGTTTTGTTCGATATGCCATAAATTGCGTATAAACCATATCAATCATTCTTTCTTGTGATATGACATTACTTGGTAAATCTTTTTGGTTTTCTCCATACCATAATATAACACTTTTTTTCCAATTATCAAAGTCTTTTTTTGAAGAATTTTGAATATCAAATGTAGGAATGGGTTTTAGTGGTTTTCTTTCTTTCAAGGGGTTGGCTTTTAAAAATTGTTCTACATTTCGTTTATCCTGATAACCTAGTAGAAAAGTTCCTATGTTTGAATTATATAACATTGGAGTTATTGCTCTTAATTTATTACTCGTAAGGATAGTATCGTAAATAACTCTTGATTTTTTATCATCAACATTTAGAATTTGAATTTTTTGTTCATCATTCAAAGTCTTGTTGATGTGTTCTATTGATGGTTGCATTCTTGTACACCAAGCACAACCACTTCTGGTAAAATAATATATAGGTGATGCCATTTATAAGTCTATAATCTTTAATATCCGTGTAGGTATTCTTTGTAAGCCTTCTTTGTTAGAAATCAGTATCATGTTTTTGTATAAATCCCATGGCACTTGATAACTCGTATCCAATACGCCATTATTAATTAGTTTGATTAATTCATTTAATGCATTAATCGTATAAAGTGTATTGGTTATTTTCTTTCTATGTAGTGAAATAGTATTCTGAACTAAATTAAAGTCAATGTCATCTTCTTGATTTACATTATAAGTACAGATTAATTCTTTTGGTTTATCTTCGTTTTGTAATACATAAATCTTATCAAATACGATTTTAAAATTCTTTGTTATGTCAATAATTGATTGGTCAAGATTAAATTGAGTCGTGAATGTACAGAGTAGTTGCGTTTTCATAATTAATTATTTTTTTGTAGTAAAGATTGCCAGCCTCTCCACTTGTTTAGACGCCATTCATCATATTCCTTCTTTAATCTAGCATATTCTTCAGGATTATCTGGTTTTTTTGCTTTACCCTTACCAGCAGCTTTTTTCATATCTTCTTTA
>Ga0257124_1001184_pt1 | contig 20735 bp, 7 predicted proteins | sample SI106_150metaG_FD_190154 | JGI IMG/M metagenome (GOLD analysis project Ga0257124, IMG submission 190154) | Marine microbial communities from Saanich Inlet, British Columbia, Canada - SI106_150 | ecosystem: Environmental > Aquatic > Marine > Inlet | place: Canada: British Columbia | collected...
CCTGGCCAAGCAGCTTGGATTGGTGGGAATTGGGGAGGGTTCAAAGTTTGCTCTGAAAGATCTGCTTCGGACTATCTCAGTTGGTTTGGCTTTTGGACTGGTGGCCAACCTGGTAGTTGATTCCGTTGCGGTCGGTGCCCGGGGTTATGCTGACAGTGCGGTAGTTGGCGGAAATAGGAATAAGCGCACGATTCGACCAGAATACAACGCCTATTTGTTTCAACGCACAGGCGATCGGCTGAAGGACTCTTTAAATGAGAGGAAATTTGCCCTTAAGGATCTCTACGAAGGTTATCAAAAAAATCCAATTACTCGGGTCGTGAGCACAGTTTCTGGATTTACCGGGGCATATTTCGGTTCCGTATTAGCCGGGGCTGTCTTGGTGTCAGGGGGCTTACCTACCATGATAGGCGGAGTGATGATCGCCTCTCTTTTTGGTGGAGTTGGTTCCTTTGTCGGAAAGTGGGCTACCACCAAGTTTGAACGCTCCCGCGGCATGAAGAATTTTCGCCGTGAGCTTGTAGAGAAGAGACTCGTCAAAGTGCTCAGGAAAATGGATGTCTCAAGCAGGGAAGGGTGGAGTCCGTCAGAAATCTCAAAGGTCGCTCAGGAGCGTTCATGGGATATGCATAAGCGTGAATCCCTGGGACAAACTTATAGCCGCATGTACCTGGTTGAGGACTTTTCCCATGTGAATCTCTATGAATCCGGTGCCTATGTGTACATGAGCATAGCTAAGGAGTTCGGGGAAAAATTCGATATGCAGGCCCATATTCGCTATGACCTGGTCGATTTACAAGGAAACAGGGGAATCTGGGATATTCTCACCAACAAGATCTATAGCATAGGTAATATCCAGGGAAATAACGGACTACGCGTGATTTTTGTCACCGATGATCAAACCCTGGGCATTAAAGGGAATACCATCGAATCGAAAGAAGGGACCGATTTTCGGGTTCTGAGCAATGGATTGGTCATGACCAAGAGCGATCACGATCAGGAAAAATGGGTCATCAAGGGACAGAATATCAATACGGACCTGTTTTTGAGAGAAAGAAAAGAGCGATTTTCCTGGGACGGTCAAGTTAAGGCCTATCAAAGGGTTGGGGGAGTACCGCTAGCACCTCGTGAAGATCCTCTAAAAGCCTTACTTGATACCTTTCCTTCCGCGCAAGAGGCTGAGGGGGAGGAGAGAGTCTTCCAAAAAGTATGGGAGATGATTCGACGGAGTGGAAAACAGGCTCGAGAGCAGATTGAGGAACTTCCCACTCATGGGGAAGAAGCATACTTTCAGAGTCTGGAAGAGTATGGCGCTTCCCGGGCTCTCATCAAAAAACTCGAAGATCTGGGTTCACCAGAGTGGAAAACTATGCTCATTGGAAAGATTTTCAGGGGAACCTCCCATCGACAAATCTCCTTTCTCAGGGCCCTGCAGGGAAAAGATTTGCAAGACATCAAAAACTCTCTGGAGTCTGAGCTGGAAACCCCCCATACCAGGACTATGTGGGATAAACTTAGAATTCTCATCAATCCCAGTTCCCTTTCGGCCCAATTCCTGAGATAGACTTCCTTTCGCTCAAGCAAGTTCATTTTCCTTACTCAAATCAACAATACCTGCAAAATCTGGGTTTTCTTTGAAACCAAACAGGGTCCCAGTCCGTAGTGAATTGTAGGAGCCCATTTACTGATTGTTGCATTGTGATGTCCCATACCCTGACAAAATCAACCAGTTATATGACAATTTTTGTCCTGTTTCTGCAGCTCTTAATACCCGTCTATGCATATTCCGCGGAGGCGAATTCTGAAAAAACTTCAGACTCAGGAGTCATTTCCTACTTTTCCAAGATTCCCTCCAAGTTTCTGCGAAATTACAAGAGCAGTGCCGAAGACCTCACCCCTGAGCAAATGGAAGAGGTCATCGCCCGCTCCCAGACGAAGACTTTTGTGGGCAATCCTACCCTGAGAGAAGAAAAATCAACCTTCATTCGGCCCCTTAAGCAGGTTGCTTTAAAAGTCCTTGATGGTGAAGTGGGTATCCTCAAAACCTTTCTTTCCTTTCAGGGCGCAAATTTCCTCCGCGCCTCTGTCTCTGGTTCCAGCAGCAAGAAGGTTCTGGGAACATCCAGGCAGGTTGTGAATCTTATGAGTCCAACCCAGCTGGCTGGTCTAAACCGGGCACTCCAGCGATTGGATCTTCCTAAATCCATGCGAAAATACATGGGAAAAATGAGTCCCGGTCTTAAAGGCTTCATGCGCACCGAGGGAAATTTCGCGCTCATGGGGGTGATTGGTGCCCTTATATCCATGGGTATCTATGACGCCCTGGACCTCAACACCATGAAGGACAAGATTCTTGCCCTTGATCCTCTGGCGATGAACAACACGGTCAGCCATGCATTGATACCCACTTTAGCCAGTGAAATGTCCAAGAGGCATTTCTTCTCATTTTTCAACAATCGATTTGACGCCTTCTATGACAAGATGCTCAAGTCCACTTCTTTCGGAGGCAAGATTCTCAAGAGCCTTGAACTGAAAGCGGATGTCCTGGGTGCCAAAATATCAAAAGCCAGCCGGATGGGATTTACCAAACCTGCTGGAAAATCTCTTGCCAAGCAGCTCGGATTGGTTGGGGTGGGGGAGGGAACCAAGTTCGCCCTCAAAGATTTTATGCGCAGCGTCTCCACCGGTCTTGCCTTTGGTCTTGTGGGTAATGTGGTTGTAGAGTCGGTATTGGTAGGAGTCAAGGGGTATGAAGACGCAACGGTAATTGGTGGAAACAGAAACAAACATAGCTTTAGACCTGAATACAACGCCTATCTTAATCAGCGCTCCAAGAGCAAGACGAATAATTGGCTTAATGAGCGCCGGTTCGCGCTTATGGACTTATGGGATGGCTATAAGAAAACACCGATCACCAAAGTAGTTAGCGCGGTCACAGGATTTGCGGGAGCTTACCTTGGTTCAGTTGTAGCGGGAGCGTTTCTGGTGGGTGGCGGTCTTCCCGCCATGGTTGGCGGTGTGATGATCGCCTCACTCTTCGGCGGTATTGGTGATTTCGTGGGAAGGTGGACAACAACAAAATTCGAACGTTCAGATTCCATGAAAAATTTCAGGCGCTCCCTGGTTGAGAAGCGGCTCTTCAAGGCTCTAAAAAAGATGAGTCTGCCTGCTAGAGATCAATGGGACGAAACTAAAATCAGAAGTGTGGCAAAAGATCGGTCCCAGGATATGTATAAAAGGGAATCCTTTGGTCAAGTGTATAACCGAATGTACCTGGTGGAGGACTTCTCCAAGGTGCAGCTCTATGAGTCTGGCGAGTACGTCAAAATGAAGGTCACCGAGGATGTAGGCGAAGAATTCGACCTGCAGGCCCACATCCGATACGATCTGGTGTCTCTCCAGGGAGACCAGGGTATTTGGGACATTCTCACCAACCAGATTTTTAATGTTGGAAACGTTCAGGCGAATAATGGTTTTCGCGTCGTTTTACTCACGGATGATGAAAATCTGAGCATCCAGGGCGATACGATTCAATCCCAGGAAGGCACAAATTTTCGTGTGCTTAGCAATGGTTTGGTGATGACCAAAAGTGATTTAGATTCCAAGAAGTGGGTCATTAAAGGGCAGAATGTAAACACGGATCTGTTTTTAAGAAATCAGAAAATCCGCTTTGCGTGGGATTACGACACTGAATTATACCGTCGTGTGGGATCTGCAAACGAGAGCGAACAAGATCCGCTTCAGCCTTTGTTACAAACCTTTGATTACCTGGATGAGGATTCCGGTAAGCAGGCAGTTCGAAGCAAGGTTTTGGAAATGATCTCAAGCAGCCGGGACCAGGCCATGGAGAATATTGAAAATACAACTTCACAGGAGGAAGCGGCTTACTTTCAGAACCTGGAGGAAAACGGCGCGTCCGCTGAGGCTATTCAACAATTGATCCTCATGGAAGAGCACGGATGGAAGACCTTACTGAGGGGGAAAATTCACCGGGGGACGCCCTCCGCGCAGAATTCCTTTCTCAACAAAATAGAAACAGAGGATTTTGAGAATCTGAAGCATTCCTTAAAAACCGAACTCGAAAATCCTGCGACCGACAGCATCTGGGATCAGTTGAGAATTCTGTTGGAGCCTGCATCACTTTCCGCCCGTTTCGCTAAATAGCCCATCTCGAGATCAACGAATCTATTCCACAACCCTGCTTCCTTTTGAGGGTAATTGAAAAACCTGTTTACACGCTTTGCATTGAATAGGAGAAAAGAACAAGGGTGTATATCGTTTTAGGCGGATTAACGCTCGGCACCTTGGACACCTTGCCTCAAGAAGCAAAACTTCCTTTTTACAGTGGAAACAAGAAAATGGATTTCCTACAATCCAACGTTCTGGAACGAGATTTCGCCCTCCACAGGAGTGACGGATTACCTGAAATCCAGCGGGCGGATTTTCCCAATCAACACCGGTTTTAGTTTTGGGGGCCCGCAGGGAGAACCAGTACCATCCAAACAAGAGAGCAAGGAAACTACACAGGCATACCAACAGTCCAAGCTGCATCTGTTTCATACTAAACCAATGAATCCGAATATCATTAGTATCCATGCAAATTTTTCTGTGCATATTGCTTTTATTTTTTGCCTTCCCGGGTACGATCTTTACAGATGGGGGCTGGCATCTTCTGGGAGGACTCAGCGGTGATCCTTCTTCCTTTTTTCTAGCAAATCCTTCCGTAGACAGGGTTTGGGGGTTTGAAGATGGAGAGTGGAAGGTTGCTGAAGCGTCTTCCCCATCCCAGGAATTAGTTTCATTTCCAGTACTGGATCTCCTTAGCGTCTCCCGGGGCTACTGGGTTTCTTCCAGCTCTGGTACTTTTAGTGTGAATTCAACGGGTACCTCTCAAATCTCTACCTACCCACCGGGGTACCACCTTATTTCTGGAACCGGGCAGAGTGCGGCGGATTTTTTAGCTGACCATCCCGAGATTAGTCTGATCTGGTCTTATTCCACTTCAGGGTCAAGTTCTCTAACCTCTACTTCGGGTACCCTTATACTCACTGATTTACCTTGGAATCTTGCTGAGAAAAGACCTCAGATTGAGGATCCTCGGTTTCCCCGTTTTCAAAACCTGCAAATTGACAAGGCTTATTGGATTCGATCTGATTGGGAAGGTCTTTCCTATTCCCTTTCTCAAGGAGGTACGGCCCGAGAACGACACAGCGCTTCCCTCCTGGGATCTAATATCTATTTCTTTGGGGGGTTGGGAGGTGGCGGAACCCTCAATACAATAGATGTCTATGAGATTTCCACAGGAACTTGGAGTACGGCTCCTCCATCGGGAATCTCAAGACGGGATCATAGCGCGATTATCTTTAACGGGCTCATTTACTACTTTGGAGGTAGATCCGAGAGTTCCGAATTTATATCTTCCCTGCAATCCTTTGATCCAATAGCTGGTATTTGGCAGGATTTGGGCGATGCTCCCAGCGGACGTCATTCACATGCAGCCTTCCTGTCCGGGGATTCCCTGTATGTTTGGGGAGGCCAAAGTGAGTCTTCCCAGGGCGATCGAACCAATTCCATGGACCAATACATTTTTTCTGAAGATCGCTGGGTATCTTCTATTACAGGAGGAATACCCCGGGAAGGGCATGTGGCGGCCCTTGTCTCGGATCAAGCTTATATGATTGGCGGAAACGATCGGAGCATGGACCGTTTCCATATTCAAAGTGATGTATGGCTGCCTCAGGTAGGGCTGGACACTTTTTTCTCCTCAGGCGGTTTCGCCCATATGGATGACCGGGTAATTCTCAGCGGAGGTCTGAATACTTCATTCTCTCCTGGCTCAGTTATTTCAGAACTTCGCCCGCCGGTAGGTCAGGTAGTACCCGTTGGTTCTTTACTGGAAGCCCGGCAATTTCATAGTTCCGTGGCCTATGAGGGAAAGATCTTTTCCTGGGGAGGTAGGAATTCAAATCGGGAGCTACTCAATTCCCTGGAAGTTTTGGTTCTCAGTTCTATCGATACGGGAGCCGTTAATCAATCTCCAGCGGTTACAAATCTCAGTGTCTCTGGAAATGATTCATTGGTCCTTTTAGCTCTTGATCTCCAGGATCAAAATGGCGATCCCGGTATTCGTTTAACACCACAGTTCTCCCTGGACTCCGGAGCAACCTGGAAGATTCCGAAGCGGTTGGAAGGCCAACTTGAAGGTCTGAGAGTCGGGCAGGGAATAGAGTTCTCCTGGTATTCCTCCGAGGATTTTCTTACCGACGAAACCGATATTGACCTGCGTGTACTGGCGACCGACGGTCGATCATTCAGTTCCTCTGCGCTATTGACTAACACATCGATCTACAATGGGATTCCCCAAGTTCAGGACCTGGCAGTCGAAGGGAAGTCGGGAAATGTGGAGATCTCATTTTTTCTTAGCGACCGTGATGGGGATCCTATCGACACCCTGGTTGATTATAGTCTTAACGAGGGAGTTGACTGGAGTCCGATTACCTCAGGCTCTCTAAGTAGTCTTGCGGCCCTTACAGATCCTGAGACATCACCCCTATCCCGGTCCCAGCCCGGATTTCATCTCTTGACCTGGAATACCCTCGATGCTTTTGGCAACGACCAATTGCGGGTGAGAGTTCGGGTCACCCCTACGGACAGGCATCCTCGAGATTCCAATGTTGGTGTTTCTGACTTGTTTGGAGTCTTCAACGGAGCGAACAATTCACCCAGGATTCTCTCTGTTGAGGTACTTGGGAGAAGTTCCACCATACCCCTGAATGTCTCGGCACTCGATCTGGACGGTGATTTGATTAAATTGGGCCTGGAAATCTCCCTGGACCAGGGCTTGACCTGGAGCGCTGAGAATTTAGTGCAAAATCCAGACCGTGAATATAATCCTGGTGAGACCATTCTTGTTGATTGGGATTCCACCCAATCTATTCAACAGGATCTTGATGGGGTGCTCTTGAGGTTCACGCCAGATGATGGGAAGCTTGGATCTTCATCTTCTCTGAATTCCATTCCTTTTCCTGTCTTTAATTCGAACCGGGAACCTATGTTAGAGACCTTTAATCTATTCAAGGGTTCTGACGGAAAGGTGCAGATAGGCGGCTCGTTTTCCGATGCTAACGGCGATCAGTTAAACCTGAGATTTCTCTTCCGAAGCGATTCTGGTTCGCAATTTCTTGAGATACCACCCTTTCATCTTGAAGGGAAAAGAACTGACCTTAGTTCCACTTCAACTTTTTTGGTCACCTGGTATTCGACGTTGGATTTTGAGGGAGGCAATCAGAGTCTTCAGATTCAGGTTCAGGGATTTGATGGAAAGGAAAGCAGTACCCTGACGACTCCTCTGGCCCTGGATATTTCTAATTCAGGAGTTTGGAGGAGCGGCGCCTCAGGTGGAGTGAAACGCTCCAATCACCTGGGAAAGAGATTTGGAAATACTCTCCTGTTTTTCGGTGGAGCGGATGGTTCCACTTCGATGGAACGTGCGGATACCTTTGACTTCGGCTCAGGGCAATGGAGTTCATCGAGGATTCTGGGAACCAATCTTACGGATACCGCCGGGGAGATTGTATCCGGGTTGTTATACCTGTGGGGTGGGAGAAGCAGTTTACCGACTCTGAGCGTTACAAATGCGCTGCTTAGCTATAACCCATCAAGTGAAGACTTACTAAGCATAGGTGCCACGGGAACTCCCAGGTACTCGCATAGCTCAGTTGTCTTCGAGGGAAAGATATACTTCCTGGGGGGTAAAGATTCCCAGAACAAGGTCCTCGATAGCCTGATGATTTTTGATCCGGGTGACTCTGGTTGGGCAGCCGGAGCGCCTATGCGGATTCCCAGAGCAGGGCACTCGGCTGCCCTTGTGGGTCATGAAATGGTGGTCTGGGGCGGTGAGAGCGGTTCCTCTCACCCTTCTAATGCAACTACGGTTCCAGAGATCCTGAACCTTGAGACCGGAGTATGGAGAAAGGGTACTCCTTCTCCGCGCTATGGTGCTTCAGCTACAGCGTCATCGGTGGGCAACAGGGTATATTTTGCCGGAGGATTGATTAAGGATGACTCTGTGAGCCCGCTTGAATTGGCTTCCGATACACTGGTATACCGGGTGGATACAGATACCTGGCTCAAGGCTCCTCCACCGCTTAGAGTTCGAAGAAATTCCTCCCTGCTCGAATACCTGGGAAACCTCTATCTCTGGGGAGGGGTGGGAAGTGATGGGCTGCCAATGACACAGTTGGAGTTTTATCAGCCTCCTTCGTTACCATCCTCGCTCACGCAGTCGCCAACCCTTGTTCAAAATCTCAAAGTGCAGGGTTCCACAGCCAATATCCAATTTCAATTTGACCTGTTGGATCAGCTCGGGAGCCTGCTGGACCTATCCGTGGAATTGAGCTATGACTCAGGTCTTTCCTGGAGCCAGATAGAATCTCTATCCCTTGGCGGTTCTTTGAGGTCCGTCATTCCTACAACAGGGATCACGCTAGTTTGGAACAGCCTGCGAGATGTTCACGGAAATAGAGATGATTTGAGGGTTCGAATCAGTGCGGTCAATCCACAGGGAGGTCTATCCATACCGGGTCTATCTCCAGCCTTTCCCGTCTATAATGACTCTGACAACTCCGCTCCGATCGCGACCAATGTGCAAGTCACAGGAGCTCGAAACCTGATCCAGGTCAATTTTTCCCTGGAAGATCCAGATGAAGGTGACTTGCTAAATGTAGGACTCGAATACAGCTCTGATTCTGGATTGAGATGGATTCCAACTGACAATATTTCCGGGATTCTCACCGAACTGTCTGGGGGAGATAGCCATGTTCTTACCTGGGAATCTTCACTGGACTTTTCCCAGGTTACTACTGACCTAAAACTCCGGATCACTGCGAGTGACGGGCGTTTTGGCAACACCACTTCCAATCCGTTGAGTGAGTCCTCCACTTTCACACTCTATAATGGAAATCTATTACCTTTTTCCCAGGTAGTGGAACTTGGCGGAACTCAAGACGATCTGATGATTACCTTTGATCTCTTCGATCAGGATCTAGATCTCCTTAGTATCAACTTTGAATATTCTCTGGGAGAATCCGATGTATGGATTCCAAGCACGAATATTTCTGGAATCAGTACCAGCTCAATAAGTCCTGGAACCTACACTTTGACCTGGTCTTCCCTCAAGGATATCCAATCAGATGAGGGATCCGTACGGGTAAGGATTGTTCCTTTTGACCAATTCGGAATCGGGTTCCCAACTCCATCCACTCCCTTTGTACTTCCCAATGAAAACTATGCAGGGATTATCACTATCGATCATCCGCGCGTGGCTCATACTGCGCTTTATTATGACAATAGGATTTTCTACTGGGGTGGTGAAAACGAAAAGGGGGAAGTGCTCAATTCTTTGGATATTTTTGATTTGAATACATTTACCTGGAGCAGCGGGTCTCCTGGAGGCGAGGCACGAAAGGAACATGCCGGTGTTGCTCATAGCGGTAGGCTCTATTTTTGGGGTGGGAAGAATGAGTCCAATGCCCTGGTAAATACCTTAGATATCTACGATATCAACGCGGATTTATGGACCAGCGGCGGCTTTGGGGGTAGCGTACGCTCAGCGCATAGCGCGGTGGTATTTGATGATCAGATCTTCTTCTGGGGGGGCAGGGGAGTAGCTGGAGAGATAAATTCCATGGATGTCTATGACATCCTACAAGGGACCTGGAGTATTGGAAATGCGGGAGGATCGCCTCGAGCCGATCACGCGGGGGTACGTGTAGGGGATCTTTACGTGATTTGGGGAGGGGTAGTCCAGCAATCGATACTCAATAACGTAGATATCTATAACCTCAGAACCGGTGTATGGAGCCAGGGAATAAGCGGAGGTAGGCACAGATTCGGACATACGGGAATCGGTTTTGATGGCTTAGTCTACTTTTGGGGTGGGCTTCAAGAAGCAATCCTCAATAGCCTGGATGTCTATGATCCAGGTTCTGATTCCTGGATAGAGGGGGACGGCGGAGGAACCGCACGAACACAGCATACGGCTGTTGAGAACCAGGGCAGGGTTTACTTCTTTGGAGGTTCAGTCGATGGAAAGATTTTGACGAACCATGAGGTTTATTCAATCCCCGGATCGACGTCCCTCAGTGCCACTCAAATAGCTTTGGTCGAGGGCTGGAATTCTTTGTCTTCCCAGGCGACAGCCCGAACCAGCCACTTTGCACTTGAACAGGATGGAAGGGTATTTAATCTTGGCGGTTACAATGGACCTGGCTCCACTCTATCCAATGTACAGAGTTATAGCGCTCAGGATCTCATAGTAGATCCAGCAGTTACATTCCCTGATCCCAGGGCTCAATTTGCGGCTCTGAATTTAGATGGGGATATTTACTTTTTTGGAGGCCTGGATTCAACTTCGACGAGTACCAATTCGGTTTTGATTTACCATACCACCTCAGAAACTTTTTCCTACGGTCTTGGAGGCGGAGTAGCCAGGTATGGACACATGGCCGGGGATTACCGGGGAAGTGTCTATCTCTTTGGTGGAAAAGATTCTACACAGGCATATTCAACTGATCTGGATATTTTCGAAGTTGAATCCGGTACATGGCTCCAGTCTCGCGGGGGAGGTATGGCCAGGGCCTTTGGATCTCTACAACCACTTGATGGGAGACTCTATTTCTGGGGAGGAGAAGATGGAAGCGGAATCGTGACTAACTCCCTGGAGATCTACGATGTTGAGGCAGGAGTGTTTTTCGAGGGAAGCCCGGGGGGAATTGCACGCAAGCATCACTCTGCCTTCTCTCATGAAGGGGAGATTTACTTTTGGGGAGGGCTTGATCAGAGCGGAACTGTCTTGGACTCGGTAGACATTTATTCGGTATCGAGCGGTACCTGGAGTAGCGGTCCTGCCGGTGGAATTGCCCGGCACTCGGCTACCTTGACAAGGGTTTCTCAGAAAGCAATAGCCTTCGGCGGCACCGATATAAACGGAACCATACTCTCAGATGCCTACGAATTCATTCCTTCACCACGAAGCGGAGTGAGCTGGAAGCAAGGAAGCGCTGGAGGTAGAGCAAGAGCCTTACATACCGGGGTCCAGTTTCAAAAATCCATATTCCAGTGGGGAGGCCTTAACGCTGATGGAGGACTTAACCAGACGGACATTTTAGATTTGCGAACCCGAACCTGGTCTGCGGGAACCACAGGCGGTAGAACAAGATGGGATCATTCAGCAGCCCTTCATAATGGAAGTGTTTATTATTATGGCGGTTCCGATGATTCCAACACTTTGGCTTCGATGGATATTCATCATCTCCCGGGTAGGAGACTGGGATGGCTTCAGGAGCCTCAAGGACCTTCCGGACGCGGTGGTGCTGTGGCAGCAGCCTTCCAAGACAAACTTTATGTTTTCTCAGGTCGTCTTGCTGATGATACTTTACCCCTGAATATTGAGATTTACGATACGGTTTCGAGAAGTTGGCAGCCTGCGGTAACTCCCACTGGATTCTTTGTAAGTCGGGAGCGTGCTAGCGCAGTGTTAAGTGGAAGCACCATGCTTATATTCGGAGGAAAAACCGGGATTGGATCGAGTGATGAACTTCTGGAATTGGACCTGGTGGATCTAAGTATCGCGAGTGGTCCCATTCCTGGTTCCAATATCGGAGCACGCTATGATCATGAAGCAATTCTCAACTCTGAGAATATGCTTGTCATTGGTGGTAGAACGGATTCCGGAGCTCTTTTAAGCTCCATTGGCGAGTATGACCTTAATGCGGGCTGGTCGCTCTACCCGGCGGTTCTCAGTACCGGACTGGCTTCCTCAAAGGCTCTGTTATCTGGTGAAAAAGTTTATATATACGCAGGAGAAAGCAGCAGCGGTGTCACCGACTCACTACAGATTCTAGACTTGAAATCTTTGACGATTACGGTTGGTAAGTCGTCTGGAAATCCCAGAAAAAATCATTCGGGAGCAATTGTGGGAAGTTTGCTCTATTACTGGGGTGGAGAAAATGATTCCGGCCCCGTAGGCCCAATGGATATCTATGATCTTTCCTCCTCAAATTGGGTGGCCGGGCCGGTTGATGCACCCAGGGCCTCCAATGCGGCTGAAGTGACAAACGCGAAGAGAATCTACTCCTTCGGCGGAGAAAATCAAGGGGTCACGGAAGATTCTTTGAGTGTGTTCCTACCTCAGGCAATGAATATAGTGCTTGAAGCGGGAATCTTCTCAGAAGCTACCTCAGGAGGAACCAGCCGATCGTATGCCGCCGGAGATGTTTTCGAGGGTGATCTATATTTCCATGGAGGAATACCTCAATCCGGCACCTCGACGAATGTACTGGATGTATATGATCCCGTTTCTGACACTTGGAGCAGCAGGCAAGCTTCCACAGTTCCTCGCTCGGGGCATAGCGTTCATACTGCAAACGGGAAAATTTTCTCGTGGGGCGGGCGGGATGAGACATCCGCGATTCTCAATACTCTTGAGTTTTTTGATCCCGGCACACAGGTCTGGTCCTTAGCCCCGTCAGGGGGCACCTCAAGGGTGGATCACGCATCGGCTGTTTCTGGCAACAGAATTTATTTTTGGGGTGGAAATGACGGAGTTGGCAACCTGAACTCTGTGGATATTTATGTAGTAGATCCCTGGTACGCGGGACCATCTGGTGGAAGAAGCCGCACTGGACACACCGGTGTTTCTTACAATAGTAAGCTGTATTTTTGGGGAGGGCAGGATTCCGCAGGTACGGCTCTGGATACTCAGGATATCTTTGACTCCACTCAGAATTCCTGGTCCACCGGTGCACCGGGAGGTACCTCAAGATATCATCATAGCGGTACCGTAATTGAGGATAAAGTGTACTACTGGGGAGGTCAGGGAAGCGATGGTACTCTCGCTAATATGGACAGGGTAGATATCTATCGGTTCTTGGAGGATAGATGGGACAGCACCGGTGGAGTGGGAGGTCGTGTCCGGTCCAGTCATTCAGCCGTAACTTATGACAGTAAGATTTACTTTTGGGGCGGCAAGGATTCTACGGGAGTTGTAACCAGCACACTTGATATCTACGATCCGGATGCTGAAATCGCGGACCGCTTCAACACCCAGTCTACTTCAGGGGGAACCGCCCGTTTTGATCACACAGCTATCGCCTACCAGGGGAAAATCTATTTTTGGGGAGGCAAACTCAATGCGATTAGCCGGCTGGATACTATGGACATCTATGATATTGCCTCGGATTCATGGAGTACAGGGACCCTGGGTGGAACAGAAAGATCTAACCATAGTGCTGTTCTGGTAGATGGAAAAATCCACTATTTTGGAGGTACCAATCTAAGTGGAAAATTGAGCACGGTAGATATTTATGACATTGCTAGCGACTCATGGCTGTTAGGTCCTCCGGGATTAGAGGTTCGTTCCGATCATTCTTCATCCCTGGTTTCTGATGTGATGTATGCATGGGGAGGTCGTGATTCCCAGGAGACCGTTCTCAATTCTCTGGTGGTGTATCCAACAGACCAATGGCTGCAAGGGAGTTCAGGAGGAACGGCGCGAAGCCATGCAAGTGTTTCAGAATCCGACGGGAAGCTGTTTTTCTGGGGCGGAGATACCCTTCCTTTAGGCGGGAATTCTTCTGATCTTCTGGATATCTATGACATCGGCTCAGATAGTTGGAGTTCTGGTCTTTCCGGGGGTGGTTCCCGCAGAGAACATGTTTCCCTGGAACTGGATGGGAAAATCTATCATTGGGGAGGGTTAAGCCAGGTTGGCGAAGCAGCTTTGGACACTTTGGATATTTATGATATTGCTTCAAAAAGTTGGAGTAGTGGATTTTCGGGAGGAAGAGCCAGGTCAGGACATATAGGTCTGGTTACCGATAGCGGTTTTTATTTTTGGGGAGGGAATGATCTACAAGGAAATTTAATAAACACCATGGAATTCTTCTCGCCTTCATCAGCCAGCGCCAGGGAATGGGTCACCGGAATTGATGGACTCGATGCCAGGTATGGTCATAGCGCAACCCTGCATAAGGGTAAGATTTATATATACGGAGGTAAGAATAGCAATGGGGACGCGCTCAATACTTTATCCAGGTATGATATTGGCTCCCAGGAATGGACTGACCTGGGACTGGGTGGCAATGCCAGGTGGCACCATGCTGCTGGCCTATGGAATGATCAAATCTATTTTTGGGGCGGAGAAGATTCTTCAGGAGCACTGACGAACACGCTGGATATCTACGATTTAGGCACAGACTCATGGATGGTAGGGAGTTCTGGTGGCACACCAAGGGAGGGGCACCGCGGATCGGTTTTCGATGGAAGATTCTATTTTTGGGGTGGATTTAATGTAGCGGGATCTCTGAACCTCTTAGATATATACCACATTGAATCAGATTCATGGTCTACCGGTATCTCAGGCGGCCGATCAAGAATCTCGTATTCCGCCGTTCAGAGGGATGGTTTTCTATATGCATGGGGAGGTCAGGGTTCTGGCGATCTTTATTTCAATACGCTGGATATATTGGATTTGAGGGTAAGTGAAAATGAAGCCCCCACATTATCCAATCTTGATCTGAAGGAAGTCTCCTTTACCGGCTACCAGGATGATCTGGACTTTAACCTGAATCTATCGGACGCGGATCTCGATGCTATTGCGCTAGCGGTTGAATACAGCAAGGATGGAGGGTCTACCTGGTTTCAAATCGACCCTGCCCACCTGGTGGGTCAAATCACGAATCTCAATTCAGTTCAGGATCACCAAATCATTTGGAAATCCTATTCCGATGTGGTGGAGGATTTTGAGGACGTAAAACTTCGAGTCAGCGCCTCAGATGGACAGGATCGATCCATGATTCTGGAGTCACAGCCATTTTTACTTTCCAACTCCGGTACCTGGCTTCCAGCTATACCCGCACCCTCCCAGCGCTCAAATCATTCTCTAACTTTCTTCAGCGGAAGGGATGTGCAAGGTCCGGTGAAATACATGATAGTTTGGGGTGGATACGATAAATTTAGGAACATCACGAATACCCTGGAGTTCTTCAATATCACTGATGGATTCTGGTTTTCCGGAATACCCGGACCTACAGAGGGGGCGGGGCGTGTTGATCATGACGCGGTCGTTTATTCAGAGAAAGTTTATCACTGGGGAGGCCGGGATTCGAGCGGACCTCTCAATACATTTTCAGTCTACGATGTGCCCTTTGGAGCTTGGAGACCCCTGGAGGGAATCCCGGGAGGAACCGCGAGGTCTTCTCATACCTGTTCCCTGGTCGGGAACAAAATGCTTGTCTGGGGCGGATTAGGAACCACTGGATTGGTGAATAAGTTAGATATCTATGACTTCGTGAACGAAACCTGGAGCCAGGGCAATCCCGGGGGTACACCAAGGTATGAGCATTCTGCCCTGGTTGTGGGAGCGAAGATATACTTCTATGGCGGTAGAGGATCGGACGAAGATTCAGACGGGTCCAACGACTTTTTGGACACGCTCGAAATTTATGATTCCCAGGAAGATTCATGGACAAATGGAGCTTCCCTGCGGGTAGGTCTGGAGAGTGCCGCCGCAGCAGTAGTAGATTCCAGGATCTATGTTTGGGGTGGAAACCGGGATGGTTCTCCATTCCAAAGAGATCTTTATGTGTATAATATCGATTCCAATACTTGGCAAAAAGCCCAGTCTGGAGGTACCGGAAGAAGGTATCATGCGGGCGATTCTAGTGATGGGATCCTCTACTTTCACGGGGGGTTCAATGGGGATGAACTCGATACCCTGGAACGATTTCAGATTCCTAAACCGTGATGAATTTTAATGGTGAGTTCGTATTGTGTGGCTTCCGCCGGTAGTTGAATTTTCAGGCCTGGCATTTCCCATTTCAGGTGTTTTCTGGGGTATTGGATTTCTCTTTGCTATGGGTCTGGGCCTTATACAAGGCTGGAAGAGGGGATTTCAAACCTCGGATTTGATTAAGATTTCCCTGGTTGGTTTTCTTGGTGCACTTATTGGCGGACGATTAGGTCATGTTCATCAGTATTGGGAGTACTTTTCTTTGCACCCGATTGAGGCCCTCTATATTCACGAGGGTGGCATGATGTACCTGGCCGGGCTCTATGGAGGTCTCTTAAGCGGGTCTCTGTACTGTTGGAACCATGACAGACTGGTGGAGATCCTGGATCTCGCTGCACCTAGTATTTGCCTGGGTCACGTGTTCGGCAGAAGTGGCTGCTTCTTTTATGGTTGCTGTTTTGGTAAAGAGGTGGGTTTTGATTCAGGATTCCCGGGCGTAATTTTTCCTGGTGAGGAACTACTACGTCATCCGACTCAGCTATACTCGGCACTGGCGCTAGGGTTACTCTTCTTTTTTTTACTATGGATTTCATCGAGGGTAAAGCGTCCGGGCGCCGTAATTTTAAGCTACCTGGGATTCTATAGCGCTTTCAGATTTCTAATTGAATTTCTCAGGGATGATGAACGAGGATTCCTGCTTGGAATTGAGTTCTTTTCCTCCTCACAAACCTTGTCATTAGCTACCCTTCTCATTCTAGCTATCTACCTACCGTTTTGGAGGAGACGCACAAGTCCATAAGCTTTTGGATTGACAAAGTTTCCAGGGATATGCGAGTCTTAAAAATGAGGAAATCTTTATTTTTCCGGCGTTTCCTACTAGTACGACTATGTCGATAGAGAGAACACATTGAGTATTAGAGACTCCCTATTGACTCGGTTATTGTACTCACCTTCTTTATAACTTTAAAACGTCCCATCATCGATGGAAAGTCATCTAGCAGCCCCTTATAGCTTCATTCTCGTTTTCATCGCGATCACCATGGTACCTGTGATTGCCGGTTGGGTACGTCTGCCGGTGATCGTATGTGAACTCATTTTTGGGATTGTTGTTGGGAAATCCTTCTTCGACTGGATTGAAACGGGACCCGTAATCAACTTTTTCTCAAACTTTGGTCTAGAATTTCTCATGTTTCTGGCCGGGTTAGAGGTGGATACGGCTATTGTCAGAAAGCACTTCCGCAAGACCACCGCAATTACTTTCTTCTCTATTTCCATTCCCTTTTTGGCGGGAGTCTTTGTCGCACCTCTGACAGGTGTACACCCGATGCTGCTTGGAACCGTCTTCTCTACCACTTCCCTTGGGATTGTGCTGCCCATCTGTAGGGAACTCAAAGGTCCCAAGTTATTCAGAGATCTTTTGCTGGGCTCTACGATTCTGGTGGACATTATCAGCATGCTTTTACTCGCTTTCTCCCTTGCCTATCTTCAGGGAGCCATCGAAATCACTTTTATCTATTCCTTTGTTGCCATTCTCTTTCTATTCATTCTTCCCGTGATCTTGAAGAGATTGAACGCTGAAAGAGGTGTGCAGGCATGGGTCTTGTTAGATAGATCTCACTTTGAAGTGGAAGTGAGATTCTCTTTTGCCCTTCTGTTGTTACTCACAGCGATTTCAGGAACCCTCGGATTTCACTCCATCATCGGTGCCTTCATCGCTGGATTGATTATCGCGGAGGTGACTCATACAGGCTCTATCCTTGTTAAAAAGATGGAGAGCTTTGGGTACGGATTCTTTGTACCCATGTTTTTTGTATTTACCGGCGCTAAAGTAGACCTCTCGCTCGTCTTCAGGTCACTCGATAACATCAGTCTTCTCCTCTTAATTCTGGCTGCTGCGATTCTTTCCACAGTCATTGGTGTATATGCTGTATGTCGTTATATGGGTATGTCCAATCGTGAAGGCGCCGCGATGGGCTTCTTCCATGCCTCACGCCTCAGTCTTGTAATCGCGGTAGCGGAAATCGGGCGTAGTGCGGGTTTCATACCCCTGGAAGTTTTTTCCATGCTCGTCTTGCTCTCCATTGTTTCAGCCGTCGTAGGTCCATCCTGCGGCAGGATGCTTCTGGAACCCCCGCGAGAAAAGCCAAAACCAGTTCAATCTGAATAAGACTCCTCCTGCCTTGTCAGGACCCAGGCCCGTTGGTTATGCTCACCTTTGAAAGGAAGGACATGGACTTGAGTCTCAATGATGCCCTCCAAGGGGCTCAAATAGCATTTGATAAGGGAGACCTTCAGAGAGCTCAAGAATTCATCCAAAATGTTTTAAATGTTGAGCCTGATCATCGCGACGCTCTACATTTGCTGGCCCTTACCAACTACAGGCTAGGCAGCCTGGACAAGGCTTTGGCTTTAATCCAGGAGTGCCTGCGTACTCACCCGGACTTTGCCATCGGATTTAACAGCCTTGCGGTCATTTTTCGCGATCTGGGTCAATTGGAGCCCTCTGCCAATGCGTGTTTACAGGCACTGAAGCTGTCTGGAGACTATGCTGAAGCCTACTATAACTTAGGTAATGCCAAGCTACTACAAGGATTTTTAACCCAGGCAAAGGGTGCTTTCTTAAGTGCATTGCAGATCAGAGGTGATTATGGACTTGCCCATTTAAATCTTGGAATTGTCTATCAGCAGTTAGGCGAGATTGAGCAAGCTATCCGGTCTTTTGAAACAGCTTCAAAGCTGATGCCTGGAGATTCCAGGGTCTATCTCAATATGGGAAATGCCTTTTCCACTATTGGTAAGAACGAGGAGGCTGAATCCAGCTATAAAAAGGGGCTTGAAATCACCCCTGAAGATCCTAATCTCCATTATCACCTGGCTCTTTGCAGGAAGCACACCCAAAATGATGAAATTCTGGAGAGAGCCAAGAAGGGATTCCACAAGAACTCTAATTCAGACGAAGAGAAAATTTTACTGGGATTTGCTCTGGGAATGGCTCACGAGGATCTAAAGGACTATGAGCAGTCTTTTCACTACTACTCTGCGGCAAATCGTTTACAAAACTCTCTTAACCCTTTTGAAATCAAAAATCTTAAGATTTTTCTGGAAAATATCCGCAAAGTTTTTTCCGATTGGCTGCCTTCTCAAGTTGAAATCAGTGGCGAGGAGCCTATCCCAGTATTCATTGTGGGTATGCCCCGTTCGGGAACAACCCTGGTGGAGCAAATTTTGAGCTCTCACCAGAATCTGGGTGCACGGGGAGAATTGGACATGCTCGCCAGGATCATCTACCAGACCTGCCAGGTTAACCCTGACGGATTTCCCTTTGCCCTCAAGGGATTTTCCCAGGATGTATTTGAGGCAATGCGCGAACAGTATCTAAAAGTGCTGTGTGCATTGGAGGGTTCCTATACCCACTTCACAGACAAGATGCCTCATAACTTTCTCTTTTTGGGAATTATACGAAGCCTCTTTCCCAGGGCGAAAATCATTCATTGTCGTAGAGATCCTCTCGATCTCTGCCTTTCTTGTTTTAAGCACCATTTCACTGAGAAGCATACTTACGCCTATTCCCTCAGAGACCTGGGGCTCTACTATCGCTTCTATGAAAAGGTGATGGAATTCTGGGAAGAGATAATAGGATCAGATCTTATCTTTTCCGTAGACTACGAAGAGCTGGTCTTTGATCAAGAGGCCGTCACGAGAGAACTCCTGGATTTTTGTGGACTTGAATTCCAGGATGCCTGTCTGAGCTTCTTCGAAAACCTCAGACCGGTGCACACCGCTAGTATGAACCAGGTACGTCAACCGATCTACAATAGCTCAGTCGCGGCCTGGAAAAATTTCGAACCCTGGATCGGTGAACTGAAAGAGACCCTGAAAGAGGAGATTTAGTGATGCCGGAGCACCACGCGATAAAAATGGAGTTTCCAGGAACGCTCTACATCTGTCCCAGGCCAAGAGGCCATGATTGGCTGCTTGATGAACTGCGCGGATTTCAGAGAGTGGGAATTCAAAATCTAGTTTGCCTTTTAACGATGGATGAAAAGGAAGAACTGGGACTTGAAAGGGAAAAACAGTTCTGCGCGGATCTGGACATAAGGTTTGTGCACATCCCGGTTGATGACCGGGGTTTGCCCGATAGATATAGAGAATTCCTAGGTCATAGTTTAAGCGTGCTCCAATGGCTGCATCAAGATGAGAAAGTAGCGGTTCACTGTCGGGCTGGAATCGGTCGCTCAACAATGTTTTGCGCTGCCATAATGTATTTCCATGGAATTTATCCTGAAGAAGCCCTGGAAATAATTGAAAGTGCCAGGGGCTTTCCAGTTCCCGATACAAAGCAGCAAAGAGAATGGATTTTGAGCATCCACAAATTCAGCGAAAGCCTGAGCGACCTGGAATTAGACCTCAATGGTCTTCCACCGGGCTCCAGGAATTAGCAGAGCACTTATCACTTTTCGACAGGTTGTAGGTTTTGTACAAATCTATTTTCTACTGCACCACAGGTGGAACTATAGCCAATCCCTAAGAGCGTGGTACGGCTACCTTATAGCCAGGTGTTCTGAGTGTATGGAACTTATATTCTAATTTTGTCGTAAAGTATTGTGTCTCAGGAAACTATATTTTTTATTTTAATAAAATCCGTCTGATTCGACTGAGAGAGGATTATAACTTAGATAGAGAATATCCTTTATGTTTAGCGCTGACTTAACACTAAATACATCCTTTTCCAAGATCTTAAAATCCTTTCGGGAACAGTTTCATAATTGGGATTATTTTCTGATTACAGGAAAGAAAGGAACTGGCAAGGATTTTTTTTGTGAGAGCCTGTAAGCTTGTCGAAATAGCAAGACCATTCTTAGGCCGCTTTAAGGTGTTCCCCCCTACTAGTACCATTCTTGAATATTTCTACACACTTCTCCATGGGGATCTTCTCCATACTCCT